>JGI20155J14468_10003914_pt1 | contig 10194 bp, 9 predicted proteins | sample COG_05_FD_14468 | JGI IMG/M metagenome (IMG submission 14468)
TGAGAAGAATATTATTAAGATAATTGATCATGTTGATGAGATCGCATCTAATTATAAAATAGATTCTGAAATAGCAATCGTTAATCAACTACCGGTAGATGAAGAATTAACCATAAGTAGTGATTTATTTAATATTCTAAATATAGCAAGTGAAATTAATAAGATTTCAAAGGGTTCATACAATATTATGCTTGGAAAAGTTTCTAGTAAACTTGGTTTTGCTCCTAGCTTTGATAAGGATTTAAAACAGAACGAAGATGGAGGCTACTTCTTAACTAAAAATAAATCACTAATTAAAGAATCTTCAAATTGGTTTGACTTGTCATCAATTGCAAAAGGCTACGCGGTTCAATTAATTCATGAGTACTTAATAAATAATAATTTACCTAATCATTTAGTTGATATAGGTGGGGAATTAATAACACATGGTTCAAATTACGAAGATCCTTGGATAATAGGTATACAAGACCCTTATTCATTCAAAGATAAAGCAATTTATGTGGTTAAAAATAATAATAAATTCTTAGCTATAGCAACTTCTGGTGAGTATAGAAATTATAAGATTTCTGATACTAATAAGGTTACACATACTATAGACCCTAAAACATTAAAGTCCATTGATTCAAAAATTCTATCAGTTACAGTGGCTCACGAATACTCCGCTACATATGCAGATGCTTTGGCAACTGCTTTTAATGTTATTGGATATCCAGATGCTATTAAATACGCTAATAACAATAATATTGCATTGATGTTAGTTGTTGATATTGACGGTGGTGCAGAATTAATTTTTTCTAATAAATGGTATGATTTAAACTTATGAATACATTTATTGCTGCATTTATAGTTATAGGTACTGCTTTTGCAGGGTTGGCGATTGGATTGATACTTAGAAATAAACCAATTAAAGGTTCATGCGGCGGTGTCATGACCTCAGAAGATGGAGTTTGTACAATCTGCGGCAAGACAGAAATTAATTCTTGTTCTAAAACTGATTCATAGTATTGTCTTCACCAGCTGCTTTTAATGCAGCCTCACCAGCAAAATATTCTTTATGATCATCACCCATATCAGATCCTGACATGTTTTGATGTTTAACACATGCAATACCTTCTCTAATTTCTTTTCTTTGAACATTAGCTACGTAACCCAACATACCTTGGTCACCAAAATATTCTTTTGCTAAATTATCGGTTGATAAAGCAGCTGTATGATAGGTTGGTAGTGTTATTAAATGATGGAAAATTCCTGCTTCTCTTGCAGCATCAGCTTGGAAGGTTCGTATTTTATTGTCAGCTTCGATTGCTAATTCACTTTCATCATATGAAACATTCATAAGGTCATTTCTGTCATATTCTGAAACATCCTTACCTTCTTTTTCCATTGAGTCAAAAACTTGTTGTCTAAAGTTTAGCGTCCAGTTAAAAGAAGGGCTATTGTTATATACAAGTTTTGCATTTGGAACTACTTTTTTAATTTCATCCATCATTGCTCCAATTTGGCCAATATGAGGCTTTTCTGTTTCAATCCAGATTAAGTCTGCACCGTTCTGCAAACTAGTAATAGAATCTAAGATGCATCGAGCTTCACCAGTTCCTTTTTTAAATTGATACAGATTACTTGGAAGCCTTTTGGGTCTAACAAGCTTTCCATCTTGATTTATCATTACATCACCATGTTTCATGTTAGTCTCATCAACCTCTTCAACATCTAAGAATGAGTTGTACTTGTCTCCTAAATCTCCTTTCTCATTGGTTATAGCAATTTGTTTAGTTAAGCCTGCGCCTAGTGAGTCGGTTCTTGCAACTATAATTCCATCGTCTATACCAAGCTCTAAAAATGCGTATCTAACCGCATTAATTTTAGCGAGGAAGTCTGAATGAGGAACAGTAACTTTTCCATCTTGGTGACCACATTGTTTTTCATCAGAAACCTGATTTTCAATTTGAATAGCGCATGCTCCTGCCTCAATCATCTGTTTTGCCATTAAGTAAGTTGCTTCTTCATTACCAAAACCAGCATCTATATCTGCAATTATTGGAACAATATGTGTTTGAAAGTTATCTATAGTATTTTGGATTTCTTGTTTATCAGATTCATTTGCCTTATCTAATTTCCTATATAGATCACCTAATTCTCTTGCATCTGCTTGTCTCAAGAATGTATAGAGCTCAGAAATTAAACTAGCAACAGATGTTTTTTCATGCATGGATTGATCAGGAAGAGGGCCAAATTCTGATCTAAGTGCAGCAATCATCCATCCTGACAGATACAAATATTTTTTTTCAGTTGTTTGAAAATGTTTCTTAATAGATATTAATTTTTGTTGACCAATAAAACCATGCCAACAGCCTAGTGACTGTGTATATTTAGATGAATCTCTATCGTACTCATCCATATCTTTTCTCATAATTTCAGCTGTGTATTTTGCAATATCTAATCCAGTTTTAAAACGATTTTGCATCCTCATTCTGGCAACATACTCTGGATTAATTGAACTCCAGTTTGGAGTAGACATCTCAGGTATATTGGATGCTTTATTTTTATTATCAATATGTTTATTCATTACAACACCCTATTAAGAAATAATTATGTAGTGTAGTTAATATTATTAGGTATTTTATGTCAACATAAACATATAAATGTTTAATTAAAGGGGTTTATAAGGGTTATATCGTGTAGTTTAACTACAATTTACTAGTAATAATTAGCATTTTGACAATTCACTAGAAATTCCAATATATGATCTTGGTTCTAGTTTTAATAGCTTTTCTTTGGATTTAATAGATATATCAAGAGATTCAACAAACATCATATAAGTATCTTTATTTAATTTGGTTCCTCTAGAAAGATTTTTAAGTTGTTCATAAGCGTTAGGTATGCCTTCATACCTCATTATTGTCTGAACTGCTTCAGTTAATACTTCCCAGTTATCATTAAGCTCATTATCAATTTTAGATTTATTGGGTGTAATTTTTCCAAGTCCTTTGTTTGTTGAAATGAAAGCAAGAGCAGAATATCCAAAAGCTAATCCTATATTTCTTAAAACAGTTGAATCAGAAAGATCTCTTTGATGTCTCGACTTTGTAAGCTTATTGGCAAAAAATTCCATTAATGCATTAGATAGCCCAAAGTTTCCCTCTGCATTTTCAAAATCTATTGGATTAACCTTATGTGGCATGGTTGAAGATCCAACTTCATTCTTTAAAAGCTTTAAAGCAAAGATGTCATTTGATATATATATCCAGACGTCCTGACAAAGATCAATCAAGATATTATTTATTCTGATAACAACATGACTAACATCTGCTATCCAATCGTGCGGCTCAATCTGAGTTGTGAATTCATTATGAGTTACACCAAATTTATTTATAAATTTCTTATTGAATTTAACCCAATTTATTTTTTCATCTACAATTTTAAATGTATGATAATTTCCAGTAGCTCCGCTAAACTTCGCTAGAGGCTTAATAGATCTTAGATGTTCTAATTCTCTATTAATTCTTTCGTGAAAAACTTTAAACTCTTTTCCTAATGTTGAAGGTGAGGCTGGCTGACCATGAGTCCTGGCTACAAAGGCTTGTTTAGCATATCTATTTGAATTTCTTTTTAAAGATTTGTTTACCTTGTTAAGTTCATCAACAAAAATTGAGATACCATTTTTGATCATATATGCATAGCTTAGAGAATTTACATCTTCACTTGTTAAACCAAAATGAATAAGATGAGTGTAGGTTTTAAGGACCCTATCTTTTATAAAATAATCTCTTATATAGTACTCAACAGCTTTTACGTCATGATTGGTTGTTGATTCAATTTTTTTTATCCTTAAAACTGATTTATTATCAAAGCTATCCTTGAATATATTTATTTTTTTAATAGATTCTTTTGATATTGGCTTAAATGTTTTTGGTAGTTGAGTGCATAAATATAGAATCCATTCAATTTCTATATCAAATCTTATTTTTATAAGCGCAGACTCGCTGAAGTTTTTTCTTAAAGAATTTATTTTTAAGGCATATCTACTATCAAGTGGGGAAATATTATCGTGATTAAATTTCATAAAGTATTTTATTATCTTTAAATTTCTAAGAATTATATATCAAAAAGTATTTGTAATAATTCCTCCACCCAAACAAATATTACAATTGTAAAAAACTCCTGATTGACCAGGAGCAATTGCTCTAATGGAATCAGAAAATAATACTTTAAACATATTATTTTCAATGATTATTTTACAATCCACAGGAGTGTGTTGATGTCTTACTTGTATGCTGCAATCTAATGGAAATTCATAATTTATATTATTTATCCAGTTTATCTTTTCTATATATAAACCTTTATTCATTAATAATTTATTATTTCCACCCTGACAGACATGAACTATATTATTAATAATATCTTTTTTATAAACATACCATGGCAGCTCATCTCTTCCTTTTACACCGCCGATCATTAAACCCTGTCGTTGTCCTTGTGTGTAGAGAACAGCCCCCTGATGTTCACCTATAATATTATCTTCTTCATCTTTAATGGGACCTTTTTTAAGTTTAATAAATCTGTTCAAGAAGTCTTTTAAATTTCTTTCACCTATAAAGCATATTCCAACTGAATCTTTTTTATTTGCAGTTATTAAATCATTATTTTTTGCAATAGCTCGCACTTCAGATTTTGTTAAGTTTTCAAGAGGAAATAGGCAATTTTTAAACTCTTTTTCGTTAACTTCGTGTAAGAAATAAGTTTGATCTTTATCAATATCTTTAGCTCTTGTAAGATATCTGATGCCATTGATAGTTTCTAATTTTGCATAATGTCCAGTTGCAATGTAATCTGCTCCTATCTTAAAAGCATAATCAAGAAAAGATTTAAATTTAATTTCTCTATTACATAAAATATCTGGGTTTGGAGTTCTTCCTTTTTCATGCTCGCTAAGAAAGTTTGTAAATACTCTATCCCAATAATCATCTGAAAAATTTGCTCGATGTAATGGAATATTTAACTTATCGCAAACATCAGATGCATCTTTGAAGTCTATCTCAGAAGTGCAAAGCTCGCCAGGCTCTGATTGCCAATTCTGCATGAATAATGCTTTAACGTCATATCCAGCTTCTTTTAGTAAAAAGGCAGATACTGATGAATCTACGCCTCCAGATAGTCCGACAACAACAGTTTTTTTAATCATTTTCTTTGTTTTTATGCATATTATATTGTATCAATTAATAGTATAATTAGTGCCGTTCAAATCTCTTAAATCTAAATGTAAGGACCGTTAATTTAAATGAAATTTAATAAAATTAAGGAACCAAAATCAGGACAAAAAATATCATATATCGATGGTGTATTAAATGTGCCCGACAACCCAATTATACCTTACATAGAAGGTGACGGTATTGGTGTTGATATAACACCTCCTATGATAAATGTTGTTGATAACGCAGTAAAAATTGCTTATGAGGGCAAAAGAAAAATAGAGTGGATGGAAGTTTTTTGCGGGGAAAAATCTACAAAAGTTTATGAAAAAGATACCTGGCTGCCAGATGAAACAATAGAAGCTCTTAAAGAGTATGTCGTAAGTATTAAAGGGCCCTTAACAACTCCAGTTGGTGGTGGAATAAGATCATTAAATGTTTCACTTCGTCAAATTTTAGATTTGTATGTATGCCTTAGGCCAATTAGGTATTTTGACGGTGTTCCGTCACCTGTTAAAAGACCACAAGATACTGATATGGTTATTTTTAGAGAAAACTCTGAAGATATATATTGCGGTATAGAATTTAAAGCAGAATCTGATGAATCTAAGAAAATTGTAAAAACTCTTGAAGAAGAATTTGGAATAGTTCAAATAAGATTCCCTGATACTGTCGGTATCGGTGTTAAACCAATTTCAAAAGAGGGCACTTCTAGACTTGTAAAAAAAGCTATTGATTATGCGATAGATAATGACAGAAGTTCAGTCACTCTGGTGCACAAAGGTAATATTATGAAATATACAGAAGGTGCATTTAGGGATTGGGGCTACGAACTTGCAAAGAGTTCATACAATGCATCAGATTTAGATGGTGGACCGTGGCAAGTAATTAAAAATCCAATAAATGGTAAAAATATTATTATTAATGACGTTATTTGTGATGCTTTTCTTCAGCAAATTCTTCTTAGACCAAAAGATTATGATGTAATAGCTACTATGAATTTAAACGGAGATTATATCTCTGATGCATTAGCAGCCTGTGTTGGTGGTATAGGTATAGCTCCTGGTGCAAACATATCAGATCAATATGCAGTTTTTGAAGCCACACACGGTACTGCGCCAAAGTATGCTGGTCAAGATAAAGTAAATCCTGGTAGTTTAATTTTATCAGCTGAAATGATGCTAAGACATATGGGGTGGACTGAAGCTGCAGATTTAATCATATCTTCAATGGAAAAAACCATACTTGCAAAGAAAGTTACCTATGACTTTGAAAGAATGATGGATGGTGCTGATTTAGTATCATGTTCAGGCTTTGGTGAAGAAATGATAAAAAGGATGTAATGACAAGGCTGTCAAAAGATACCATAGATTCATCAAATGATTTAGGTTCAGCAGTATTAGAGAAAGACCCAGAACTTAAAGAGCCACCATTATACCAAGTTGTACTCATCAATGATGACTATACACCAATGGAGTTTGTCGTATATGTTCTTCAAACAGTCTTTAGTCATACCCATGAAAAATCAACACAAATAATGATGGCAGTTCATACTCAAGGCAAAGGAGTTTGTGGTATATTTTCTAAAGAGATTGCTGAGATGATGTCATATGAAGTTAATAATATGGCTAAACATCACAACCATCCATTATTGAGTGAAATTGAACCATTAAGTGATTAAATATGTTTAGTAAAGATTTAGAAGTTTCGATAGCAAATTTATTTGATAAAGCCAACGAAATAAACATACAGTACCTCACTGTAGAACATCTATTTTTAATGATTTTAAATGACTTTGATGTTAAAGACTTTATTGAATCTAATGATGTAAAGGTCGAATCATTAAAAGATGAATTAAATGATCATTTAAAAAAATCCAGCATCATGAGGGCCGACACTCAGAAACCAGTTCAACCAACACTTGGTTTTCAAAGGGTTTTACAAAGATCGGTTTTTCATATTCAATCATCCGGGAAGGGAGTTGTTAAACCAATAAATATTCTTGTTGCCATATTTTCAGAAAAAGAATCGAGATCTGTATACCTTTTAAATAAAAACAATATAAACCGTCTAGATGTTGTTACCTATATATCGCATGGCTCACCCCAAAAATCTGAACAAAATAACCCTGAATCTATTAATGAAGATGAGGCAGAAGGTCCTACCAAAAAATCTGAAGAAAATGCTTACCTTATTAATTTAAACAATCTAGTTAACGAAAATAAGATTGATAACTTAATCGGAAGAGCAAAAGAGGTAGAAAGACTTATTCAAATTCTTTCACGAAGAACTAAAAATAATCCCTTACTTGTTGGAGAATCTGGAGTTGGTAAAACTGCTATTGCTGAAGGCTTAGCATATTTAATTTGCAATAATAAAGTTCCAAAAATTTTAGACGATTCAATTATATACTCCTTAGATATTGCTGCTCTAATAGCTGGTACTAAATATAGAGGTGATTTTGAAAAACGACTGAAAGAGGTTTTAAAATTTCTTGAAAACAAAGATAAAGCAATCTTATTTATAGATGAAATTCATACAATAATTGGAGCTGGTTCTGCTTCAGGCGGCTCTTTAGATGTATCCAATCTACTAAAACCTGCGCTAGGCAGAGGTTCTCTTAGATGTATTGGTTCAACAACTTTTCAAGAATACAGAGGCATCTTTGACCAAAATCAAGCACTCTCAAGAAGATTTCAAAAGATAGATATAGTAGAACCTTCATATGATGAATGCCTTGAAATACTAGATGGCATAAAAGGTATTTATGAAGAATATCATAATGTTACTTATTCAATTGATGCAATTAAGTCATCCGTTGATCTCTCATCAAAATATATAAATGATAGATTTTTGCCAGATAAAGCTATCGATGTAATAGATGAGACTGGAGCAATGTTGAACATAACTAGAAAAAATAAAAAAAATATAACAGTAAATCAAAGAGATATTGAAAAAACAATTTCAAAAATTACAAAAATTCCAGAGCAAAGTATTACAGTTNCTGANAAAAAAGANTTAAAGAATTTAGAAGAAAATTTAAAAAGAGTTATTTTTGGCCAAGATCTTGCTGTTGAGACATTATCTAGCGCTATTAAGCTATCTAGAGTTGGCTTAAGAGATGATAATAAAACAATAGGATCTTTTCTATTTACCGGTCCCACTGGTGTTGGTAAAACAGAAATATCAAAACAGCTTTCAGAAATAATGGGAATTGATCTTGTCCGTTTTGATATGAGTGAGTATATGGAACGACATACTGTATCAAGACTTATAGGAGCTCCTCCAGGATATGTAGGTTTTGATCAGGGAGGCCTTTTAACAGAAGCTATTGTTAAATCACCTCATTGTGTGTTGCTGCTTGATGAGATTGAAAAAGCACACCCTGATATATTCAATATACTTCTTCAAGTTATGGATGCTGGCGTTCTTACTGACAATAACGGCAGAAAGGCTGATTTTAGAAATGTAATACTTATTATGACAACCAACATTGGTGCTGAGCTTCTAGCAAAGAGAAATATAGGTTTTAGCGAATCATCTAATGAGACTGATGCAATGAACTCACTAAATAAACTCTTTACCCCTGAATTTAGAAATAGATTAGATGAGACTATTCAATTTAATTATCTTGAAAAATCAATTATCTTATCTATTGTTGATAAATTCTTAACAAAACTTCAAGCTCAGTTAGATAAAAGAAATGTAGAAATAGTTGTCTCCAAAGCAGTTATAAGTTGGATAGCTGATAATGGCTATGACAAAGAGATGGGCGCTAGACCTATGGAGAGGTTTATTTCTAAAAATATTAAAAAACCATTAGTTGATAAATTATTGTTTGGCAATCTTAAAGCTGGTGGACAAATTAAACTAGATATAGAATCTAACAATCTTAAGTTCACTGAAATAAAAGAGAAGGTTAAAGTCTAGTCGTTTTCCTTGACCTAATGATAAAAAATAATTTAGCTAATATTATTTTTGTTATATCTTCACTTCTTGTGATTTTTTTTATTCACCCAATTCTTTCTATAATTTTAGGAATATTATTTGCAACGTTCTTTAAAGATAAAGCAAAGGTAATTTCAAAAAAAATTGGATCATACCCATTACAAATAGGAATAGTTTTTCTTGGTTTAACAATTGGTCTAGATACTCTAACCCCGGTAATTAAAGATTATTTTATTTGGGTATCCGTCTTTGTCATATTTTCATTTTTAATTTGCTATTCAATTGGCAGATTAGTTGGCCTAGATTCTAAATTAAATGTATTGCTATCAAGTGGTTCAGCTATTTGTGGAGCAACTGCTATGGCATTAGTATCACCTTTAATCAAGGCCAAACCNCAAACTTTGCTCATATCTTTAGCTATAATTTTTACTCTAAACACTATCGCAATTATTTTATTTCCAATTATTGGCTCATATTTANGCATGAGCCCTTATGAATTTGGAGCTTTTTCAGCACTTGCNATTCATGATACTGCTTCAGTTATAGGATCAGCACTTCAGTTTGATACAAATTCTGTAGAAGTTGCTACTGCTCTTAAAGATTATGAGAACTTTATGGCTCATTCCTTTAATTATTATTTTAAATTACNAATTTAATACAAATAAGGTTAAGAATGNATTTCCTCTATTTATNGTATTTTTTATTTTTGCTATCTATATATCAAATGCGATAAATTTTTCTTACGAAACTATTTTGTATTTAAATATTCTAAGTAAAACTNTTATTGCATATGGAATTTTTGCAATAGGGCTTCAATCATCAAATTTAGACTTAAGTGTTATCAAAGCAAAACCACTAATAACCGCAATAAGTGTTTGGTTTATAGTTATACCAGTTGCTTACTTTGNAGCAATTAGCTAATTGAAGATAATACTAATTTTTATATGATGGTGTTGAGTTTAAAATTGTTANCTCTTCATCATTCATGTCAGGCAGTATATCTTCAAATAATAAACTTGAGAGATATCTTTCAGCTGTATCAGCTAACATGCATAGT
>JGI20155J14468_10003918_pt1 | contig 10193 bp, 10 predicted proteins | sample COG_05_FD_14468 | JGI IMG/M metagenome (IMG submission 14468)
TAAGAGATTGACGCGTTGCTTGTTCATTTTGTAATGTAGGTCCAACTGCTTGTTGTATTGTATTTGCGGCAACATTACTTCTATTTACATGCCCTTGACCTTGATTTATTAATTTACCGAGTTCAAGACCTTGATTTAATCCTACATTTCCTTCTATAATGTTACCAGTAAAACCTTCATTACAATAATTACTATTTTGACAAGAAGGATGATAAGAACAAGGAGATTCCATATAATAATATGACTGCCAACGAGGTTCACAAGCACATTTTCTAAATTCTTCACAACCGCCTTTACATTTATAATCGTCTATCCATTGTCCACATTCAGAATCAGGATCTACTTCATTATTCATAGTACTCCCTTCATTTCCCATATTTAAAATTAATATTAATATAAAACTATATTATTATTATTACTAAAAATCATAATAATAATATAAATTAGATTTTAAAAAGTGCTAAAAATTATTAATATTTCGTAATAAAACTAAAAATATTAATAATAAAATAGCAGCACTAAAAGACCATATTCCTAATTGCATATTATTTGAATCATATTTTTTTTTAGAATCTTCTAATCGTGCTTTAACTGTTTCTTTATTGTTAATATAATTTTGTAAATTATTGTAACTAAAATCATATGTTGGTTTAACCTCACCAATAGGATTAATATAAATAGGCATTATATATATATTTTTATATTTATTGTTTTAATAAAAAATGTATAAAACTAATAATTAATATTACTCCAATAAAATATGCCATTAATGTAATATTTGATATAAAATTTGGTATAAATTTATGTAACAATAAAATAATAATACTTATAACCATAAGAAAGAGTAAAACACTATATACCAAATTTCGTCTATTGTATTCTAATTCATTAAATTCTTGTGTTCCATCAATATTTGTAAGACTCTTATTTAAATCTTTGAACATGTTGATTAATGGATTCATACTAATATCTTTTCCATTAAAAAGCATAGTTGTTTTAGAAATTTCTTGTGGAACACTTTTTAAATTAAGACTTAATACTGAAAATAAATTATCCATATTAACACCTAAATAGGTTGATAATGATCTTTTATTATTTTCAATATCAATATGTTTGGTTCTAATTCTACCAGCATTTCCAATCGGATCTTCTAACATTTTATCATCAATATACATTAAATCTTCTTTTATTTTATTTGCTTTTTCTAAAATAACATCATTATAAGTAAAAGCGTTACTACCATCTGTATAATAAAATTTTGATTTAACAAATCCTTGTCCATTGTAATTATAATTGACAGGTTGTTGTGATTCAAGATCAATTATTGTTTTTAATTTACCGGGCAAACTATTTTGAGATTTACTAGCACAATTTACATCAACTTTTGTAGTGGAGTCTCCTGAATATGAATATAACTTACATTTATTATCATCTATTGTAAAAAAATCACATAATGAATTATCTGGAAGATCACAATAATAATTACATCCAGAACCATCATTAGTAAGAGTTATTGTATTGCCAATTTGACTTGCGTTAGGATTAACATTATAAAATTCAGGTAATTCTCCGTTTTTACATATATTAACATAATTGGTATAACTTTCTTTTAAAGTTTCATTTAAATTTAAAATGGATTTGCTATTTTCTGATTCATTAAAATATAATATATATATGGGTATTGCAAATAAGAAAAATATTAATAATAATTTGCTAATATTATATTTTTTTTTCATATTATATTACTTATAGTATAATATGAAAAAATATTAAATTATTAATTTTTAACAATTTATAAAACATAGGTTCTCTCAAAACTAAAAATATAAATCTAACTTTTTACAAAATATATTTTATAAAATATAAATACTAAAGTTAGTAAAAGTATGTAAACTAAATTATTATTTTTTTTATTTAATATACTTGAAATTAATAACACACTGACTAAAAATATATATATAAAAGTAATAATATAATCTAAAGTGTGTATAAAATTATTGGAATTATTATTTTCTTCTTTGTTCTCTCTACTAATATTATTATCCATAAAATTATTATTTAACATTGGATTCTCTCTAAAATCTGTTTTTTGATTTTCAATGTTTTCAATGTTTTCAATGTTTTTACATTGATTACCAATACATCCTAAATAATCTTTTGCATCGGCAATTGAAAATTCATTATAATCTATTTTATTTTTTTCTACTGTTCTCTCTAATTCTTTCTTACTTTCATTCATATTTAAATTTTGCTTTGCATCAAAATTATGTTCAGTGCTTTGAAAATAAGAAACATTATTTTTGTTTTCCATTCCTTCTAGCACACTTTCTATTTGTTGTGATATTTCTTCAATTTGATTATTTATATTAGCTGATAATTTTATTGTCATAATATTATTAATATATATATATTTTATTTCTTTTTACTATAAATAAAAATTAAAAATATTATTATTAACATTAAAACAATAATTTCACTAATTTTTTGATTTTTTAAATATTGTGTATCATTATATTTACCATTATTTGCACCATCTAATTTTAATACATTATTTAATTTTGAATTAGATTTTTTTACTAAATCATCTACAGCTCTTAAATATTTGGTATTTGTTTTAGAAGATTGTCCTATATTACTAATATCATTACCTAATGTTGCTAGTTTATCTATAAATTCATCATAAAAATTGTCTATATTTTGAATTGGTTCATCTATAGCATCAATATTTGGCGGATCTTGATTACATATATTCCTTCGTAGCGAGTCATTTAAAATAGATATACGAGTAATTAATTCTTCATGTGAATAATTTTCTTCAATATAAGATATATCTGTTTTTATAGATTCATTAACATAATAAGAATCTACATTAGCATCATTGCTATTAATATCTAAAAAATCACTATAAAAAATACCAAAATAATTTGTTTTTGGAAGTAATACTTCGTTATTAATTCTAAAGCAATGATTAGTACAAATATCCATTGTAGCATAGTCTTCGTTAGTTATAATAAAGTTGTCTTGTTTTGGTAATCCTCTTATTATACTACTAATATCACTTGTTCCTTGAAATATATCTTCACCAACTCCAAACATTTTATTAAAAACTTGTTCAAATGGACTAATAAGTTTTTGAAGTGTATTAGTATTACATCTTTGACTATTTTTTGGTATATAACAATTATAATGGAATTTTTGTTTAGCATAAGAAACGTCACTAACCAAAAAAAAATCACTATTTAAATCTTCAGTTCTCTCTTTACATTTTTTATAAGCATCGTTTGAATCTGTAGCACTTCGATCAAAACTATAATTTGTAACATCAAAATACTTCGGATTATTTATATATTTGCTATATTTCATTGTTTCTGATTCTTCTCCCTCTCCGTTTTCTAATTTGATATTATTATTGGATATAATATTATCATGAGTATAACATTCATTTGTTGTGTTGAAAGGAACTTCAAAACCCATTAATATTATTAATTAATATATAATAATATTAATAATATTAATGTATATTTTAAATTAAAATTATTTTTATTAATATTAAATTTTAATTTTTTATTAAAGTTTACATATTCTATAAAAATCCGCTTTAATAGCAGTTCTACTTTTTCTTTCAATTTTAACAATATCATTGGGTCGTATACCTAATACTAAACTTACAGGACTAAAATAAGATATATCAGGAATATTATTATCTAAAATATTAAATTTTCTCTTAAATTCTATTTCTTCTGGCTTTGATAAAATAGAATGTTTTGGTACTAAAACATGATTTAAAATATTAAATTGAAGTCTTTTAATATTTATTGTTGATGTATAGATACTATCTTGCATCCATATATCTTTTACTGTTTGAACTAATGTGTCATTTGGTTCATCTTTAACAATTATCATTAAATCATCCTTTTTTGTTAAAATGTTTTCTAAATAAAATAAGTCTTCAATAATAGAATATACATTTGGTGGTTTAATGACTTTATTAATATAATATTTTACATAAATCTTTTTATTGTTTGAATCTTCCAAAAGCATATCTAATTGGTCTTGTTCTGTTAAAATGCCAATTTCACTAATACTAAAATTATTATAACTTGAAGTATTGAAACCCCTTGTTTCTAGAATTTCCAATAAATTCTTTCTAGAATTATAAACTTGGATAATATGACTATTGCTGTTATTCATGGTTATATTAATTATATTATTAATATATTACTTATATTATTTTCAATTTTATTAAAAATAATATATTAATTAAATTTTTCAAAGATTTATTATAAACTAAAATTAATACTTTTTTTATTACCTCCAGTTTGGTCTTTTGGTGTTTTATTTTTTAATGATGAATTAATATCATCATCTTCATCGCCATCATTATCATCATTTTCATGTTCAGTATCTAAAATAGATTTTTGTGGAGCAGGTAATTTTTGTGGAATAGGTAATTTTTTATCTTGTGTTTTTGATTCTTCTTCTGATTCTTCTTTTGAAGACGGAGTTAATGTTTCAACAAAACTATTAAAAGCATTTGTTAATTTATCAGTTAATGGTTCGTCTATTTTTAATGGTGGTTTTGGTTCATCTTCATCACTGCTACTATCATCTAAATCTTTGTTTCTTTCATATTCTTCTTCTGCTCTTCTTATTGAATCTTTAGTTACTTGACTTAACCCTTCTTCATCATCTTCATCTTCGTCTTCGTCTTTTTTATCTTGTAAAACTTTTTCTTTTAATCTTTTTTGCATTTCATCTTTTTCATCCTTTTCATCTTTTTGCATAGATACAAGTTTATCTTCTTCATTTAAACCTTCCATCATTAAATCATATTCATCTTTATATAATTCTTTCATTTGCTCGTTATTTAAAATGTTTGATTTAATTGTTTGAATAGTATGATTACTATTCATTGATGTTAAATTATCTATATTTTCTTCTGTAATAATTCTCATATGTATATTTAAAACCTGTAATTCCTGCATCAATAGCTTAAAACAATACGGAACTCTTATAATACTAAATGATCTGCCATATTTCGTTACAACTTCCATGTTTAAATTATCATCCAACGTAGTATTAAATTTCAATGGACCATCTGTAAATGGACTAATAAAAATATTTTTAGATTCATTATATATTGCAATTGAACCACTATTATTACATATTGCAACATAATAATTATCTCCTCGAGTAAGCATGGATTCTTGTAAAAATTTACTTGCACCATGGCCTAAAATACCATCACGTTCCATCTCTCCAATACGTAATCCACCATCATTTGCACGACCTTGAACAGTTTGTCTTGTTAAAGCAGTTCTTGGTCCTCGTGCGCGATAATTGATTTTATCTTTAACCATATGTTTTAGACGCATATAATAACAAGGACCCATAAAAAGTTCCATTTGTAATTGTTGACCTGTTTCTCCGCTATATAATAATTCATTACCAGTTGAATTATATCCAACTTCTTTTAATAAACGTCCAAAATTTTCATATTTTGGTCCTTTATTTATGAAAGCAGTACAATCACCGTATCCACCATACATTGCGCAAGTTTTTCCCATTAATGTTTCTACTAATTGACCAATAGTCATACGACTAGGTAATGCATGAGGATTAATAATTAAATCTGGCCGCATTCCATCTTCAGTAAAAGGCATATCTTTTTCTGGTATTATGGAACCAACAGTTCCTTTTTGACCACATCTACTGCAAAATTTGTCACCATGTGCCGGTATCCGTTCTTCTCTTATTCTAACTTTTGCAATTCTAAATCCTTCTTCGCCATCTGTAATAAATGATTTATCTACGAAACCGAGTTGACCCTTTTTTGGTGTAACAGATGCATCTAAATAATTAGATTCATTATTAACATTGTTAGTAATTTTACCGATTACAACTTTTCTATCATCCATTATTGTATTTTCAATAATTAGTCCATTTTTATCTAAATTAGAATAATCATAACCTGGTTTTTGTCCAACAACATTTTCAGTTTCAATATTTGCAAATTTACTATCAATAACTGAGCCAAATACTTTAGAACTTTCTTCGCGTGTTTCATACATATTAAAATAACTTGTATTAAACATACCACGTTTAATGGAGCCTTCATTAAATAAAATAGAATCTTCAACATTATAACCACCATAACACCCAATTGCGACAATAGCATTTATACCATATGGGTGTTCTTCGTTATTAATATGTTTTAAATATCTACTTTTAACAAGTGGTATTTGTCCATTATTTAATACTACTCCCATTTTATCTATTCTGTTTTGATAGTTCGAATTATACAAACTAACACCTTGCTTACTTTGACCACAAGAAAAAAGATCACGCGGAAGTTGGTTATTTTCAGGAAATACGATTTGATTCCCCATAACTCCTAATGTTAATGACGGATGTATTTCCATATGGCTTGTATATTTTGTTATATTTTCTTCAAAATTGGCAATTAAACTGGATTCAGTTTCAGATGTATCAATATAATCTATTACACCGCATTCATTTATTAAATCATTTAAAATATTATTGGCTGTTTTTCCGCCAACTGGATATAGGTCGTTAATATTTTTAAATACTAGATTTGTTTTAATGAATTTTTCTAAATTATCTTCTAATGGTTTATTGGATTCTTTAAATTTATTGAATCCAATTAATAATTGATTAAAGTTAAAATCTTTGGTTAATAATTTATCAAATATTTTGGTATTTTTATAACTTGCCTCATTATTATTAACATAAAATACTGGCCGTGTTAATCTACCCGAGTCACTATAAATGTAAATAATATTTTCTTTAATTGACCAACTGATACTTGTATATATAGGAATCAAACCAATGCGTCTATATTTTTTTAAGACATCAATTACATCAACTGGATTAGTAATTACACCAATCCAATTTCCATTTACAAAAATTTTAGTAGCTCTTGAAATATATTGAGTACTACATTCACTTAATAATTCTATAAATATTGTTGAATGTAAAAATTCTATCAATGGTTTAGATGAATATCCACTTGTAATATGTGCACCTAAAGACATATGTTTATGTAAACCAACATTTCCTCCATCTGGAGTATCAACCGGATCAATAATACCCCATTGTGAAGAATGTAATAAACGTGGTCCAATAACTTTTGCACTTGAATCAAGTGGTAAATTCAATTTACGTAAATGAGATAAAAATGAATTATGTGATAAACGATTTAAATCTTGTATAACTTCAGGACGACGTGTATGTTCTTCTGCTCCCCAAGAACCTTTGAATGCTTTTTTAAAGCCATTTTCTAAAATACGTTCTTTAAAATATTCATTTATATTATTATCAATTAATGATTGAAAGTTATCTTGATAAATTCCTTGTTTATAATAATATTCTTTATCTATTTTTTGAAAAACATGTTTTTGTTGTAAAGTATAATATTCTTTAAATAAATCATAAATTAAAGAGCCAACTAGTTCTACTCTTTTAAATTTAAAACTATCTCTATCTGTTGCTGCTTCTTCATTATTATATACTTTTAAAAGTTTATTTACCATAAATCCTAAGAAATATGCTTTATTTTGAAATTTTTCTTCCCCGATATGTGGTAATAGATAATCCATTAAAATTTCCAACACAGTTGATACAGTTTTACCTTTTGTTAATGTTGCGATAAATTTAATAGCGGTTTCTTGATTATAAATATTTCCGGCATCATGAACACTTGGTATAAATAAATCTATTTTACTTTCGTTTTTTTCAAGATCTAATAAACAATAGCTAATAATTTTTTTATCACTAATAACACCTAAAGCTCTCATTAAAATGAAAAGAGGAACAGGTTTTCTAACATTTGGAACATTTACAACTATTTGATTATTAGTATATTTTGTTGAAGGTCTAACTATTCTTATTGATAAAGTTCTTACAGGTTTGGAAGCATCTTCAGATACAGAACGTATTTCTGCACTATGACTATAAATATCGTTATAATCAGATTTTATATATATCATATTGTCTGCAAATTTTTCTTGACTAATTAATACTTTTTCTTTTCCGTCAACTATAAAATAACCACCATTATCATTTTTGCATTCCCCCATATTAAATTTTACTTTAGAATTAAGACTATTTAAAATACATAAATCGGAATTCAACATAATTGGAAATTTTCCAAAATAAATTTTTTCAAAATTGGTTACCTCGTTTTCTACAATAAAATTTTTATTAGAATCTTTTATATTATAAACAACATCAATATCAACATGGAGTGTGGTACCATAACTCATATTTCTTAATCGCGCTTCATTGGGAAACATATAATGTGTTCTATTTTCATCAAAAATGATAGGTTTACCAAAATATAATTTATTTCCATCTTTACCTCCAATATAAATATCTGCTTGTAATTTATATTCTTTAGTATCTGGGTCTTGATCTTTGAAAATTCTTATAGGATTTTTTTCTTTGAAAATATTAAAAATTTTATTATTAAAAAAATCATTATACGAGTCTAGATGATGTTTTACTAAAATATTTGGATTATCCTGAAAATATTTATCAATAATGTTCCATATTATTGTGTCATTTTGTTTAGAATCCATTACTTAATATATTATATTATATTTATAGTATAAATTTAATATAATATAAACCTTAAAATAATAATTAAAAAATTATATTTATTAGAGTTAATAAACAACAACATTACCTGAATAAGTAATAATTATTAATCCTAAAATAATGAATAACAAAATAATTGGTAACAAAACTAAAAACCATGAAATTTCTTTATATCCTGCTTTACATAAACAATTTAATATAAACGTCCAAAATAATATATAAAATGCTTTAAATACAAACATAACAAATGTATTTGGTACATAGCATTCGTATTGTCCAACGCAATATTTTGTTGTATTTCCAAAATTTTGTATAGCAATTACGATAAATGCTAATACTGATATTAATAAATATACGAATGCAGGACTACATAAATTTTTGAAATCATTAATATATTTTGCACTATACTTTGCCATTTATATTTAATAAATATTAAAATTATATTATATTTTATAAAATAAAATAAAATATAAAAGATAAAATTATGGATAAGAACCTACTCCTTTAAACGAATTATCTGTATATCCTCCTAAAATATTTTGTGTATTAGCGACAGCATTTTCTAAAGAACCACCTATATTTCCTGTAATATCTAACATAGCATTTCCGCCTTTCATGTTTTTACATCCATATTGTATTCTTTTATATTTTCTTGTTTTTACTTTATTTTTAAGTTTTGCTAAATTTTTTATTTTTAATCTAATATTATTTCCACTTTTTCTTCCTTTTCTTCCTTTTCTTCTGGTAGAAGATTTTCTAGGCATTATTATAATATAATAATAAAAAATATTATAATAATTTTTTGAATATAATTTTTTGAATATAATTATTTTTTATTCAATATCAACATGTGTTAGCAGATGACGTCTACAGCAATATTTAGTTAATTTTAATTCATCCATAACTTCTCCTTCGGGTGTTTTATCAATAAAATCTGTTGTTAAATATAATACTTTTTCTGTATCCATAGATTTACTAATTTTGCGTTTTTGGACTTCTTTTAAATAATAGCGATACTTATTTCCTAAAACTTTACCACAAGTAAAGCATTTCACTGGAATAATCATATTTTATATTAAATATATTAAATATAATATTTTTAATATATTTAAAATCAATTTTTAATTAATATTTTAATTAATATTTTAATTAATATTTTAATTAATATTTTAATTAATTTATAATTAATAATTTAGAATATCTATTTTATATTTATTTTTCCTCTTCTTCTTCATCTGTTTCCATTAATCCTACATTACCTTCTACAAATGATTCCATTCCATTAGTCATACCTTCATGAATAGCAACTCTATTTAATGTTCTTAGACCACCTGTTTCGTTCATATTAACATTAAAATAACTTACAACCATCATACTAACTATTACTAAAGCTAATACTAATCCTAAAATTGGCAAAAAATCTTTTAAAGTATTTGTCGACATTTAATTTATAACATAACTAAATAAAAAATTAAAAGAGTTATTTTATAATATAATATACATTATTAAATACCAATAATTTATTATTAAATACCAATAATTTATTATTAAATACCAATAATTTATTATTAAAT
>JGI20155J14468_10003935_pt1 | contig 10164 bp, 6 predicted proteins | sample COG_05_FD_14468 | JGI IMG/M metagenome (IMG submission 14468)
GTAAGTTTACCAGACGATTTGTAAGGGATTAATAATTTAATGAATCCCATTCGTTTTAAATGAATGGGATTTTTTTTATGTGTACTTTTGGTTGGATGGATATATTTAAGGATAAAGTTGTTTGGGTTACCGGTGCATCATCTGGAATAGGTGAAGAAATGGCTATTCAATTAGCAAATCATGGTGCTGTTGTAGTTCTTTCTTCTCGAAATGAAGAGAAGCTAATTACTGTCAAAGATAAATTGAAACAAAAAAATAGTCACATGGTTTTGCCGCTTGATTTAGAACGTTCATCTAATTTTCAAGAATTAGCAAAAAAAGTACATACTAAGTTCGGGAAAATTGATTATCTCTTTAATAATGGAGGGCTTTCTCAACGATCGAATGCTTCAGAAACAACTTTAGAAATTGACCGAAGAATAATGGAAGTGAATTATTTTGGCAATATTAGCTTGACGAAGGCCGTCCTTCCGTATATGCAAACTCAAAAAAGTGGACATATTGTAATTATTTCGAGCATAGCAGGAAAGTTTGGATTCTTTTTAAGGAGTGCATACAGTGCTTCGAAACATGCATTGCATGGATTCTATGAGAGTTTATTACTTGAGGAGGAGAAGAATGGACTTAAGGTAACAATTGCATGTCCGGGAAAAATCAATACTGAAATCTCTGTAAATGCGCTTAACTCTTCAGGAGGTAATCATGGTAAGATGGATCACAATCAGGAAACTGGAATGTCAGCCAAGCAATGTGTGATTGAACTTTTAATTGCTGTGAGTAAAGAGAAAAAGGAAGTCCTTATTGGTAATAAAGAAATTAAGGCAGTAACCTTGAAACGATTCTTTCCAAAGTTGTTTTGGAAGATTATAAAGAAACAGCCTGAGACTTAGGATTTAGTTTTAAATAGAATCAATCATCTTTTTAACCTGCCATAGTGGATAACTCCTGATGTATAGCCGTCAAAGCCCTTTGTTAGTTCCTTATATTTGAATATTCTTGAATAATTAAAGCTAAATGGCAGAAAATCAATATACTGAAGATAATATCCGATCTCTTGATTGGAAAGAACATATTCGTTTACGCCCTGGAATGTATATTGGTAAATTGGGAGATGGGTCTTCTGCAGATGATGGGATTTATATTTTAGCGAAAGAAGTAATTGATAATTGTATCGATGAATTCGTTATGGGTAATGGGAAAACCATCGATATTAAAGTTAAAGATGGAAAGGTTATAGTTCGAGATTACGGTCGTGGAATTCCTCTTGGCAAAGTCGTTGACGTTGTTTCTAAGATAAATACAGGCGGAAAGTATGATTCAAAAGCTTTTAAAAAATCGGTTGGGTTAAACGGAGTTGGGTCGAAAGCTGTTAATGCTTTGTCTTCTCACTTTCTTGTTTATTCTGTTAGAGATGGTGAAAAGAAATCTGCAACATTCAATAGGGGGGAGCTTGTTGATGATTCAAAAATTGAAAAAACAGAAGAGAATAACGGGACATATGTAGAGTTTTATCCAGATGAAACCGTATTTAAGAAGTTTGCATTCAAGACTCCATACCTTGCAAAAATGATGTGGAATTATTGTTACCTCAATAGAGGTTTGACGATAAAAATGAATGGAGAAAAATTCTTTTCAAAGAATGGATTGAAAGATCTACTCGAAAACAACATGGATGGTGATCCGCTCTATCCGATTATTCATTTAGAAGGTGATGATATTGAGATTGCATTTACGCATGGTAAAACGTACGGCGAAGATTATTATTCATTTGTAAATGGTCAGCATACAACACAAGGAGGTACTCATCAGAGTGCTTATCGCGAGTCGATAGCAAAGGTCATTAAAGATTTTTACGGAAAAAATTATGAAGCATCCGATATTCGGCAATCAATTGTAGCGTCCATAGCTGTAAAGGTGACTGAACCTATTTTTGAATCTCAAACAAAAACGAAGCTTGGCTCATTAGAAGTAGAGCCTGAAGGTAAATCAATGCGCGCTTTCGTTAATGACTTTATAAAGGAGAAACTAGATAATTTCTTACATCGGAATCCTGCTGTGGCTGAAGTTCTAGAAAGAAAAATAAAACAATCCGAAAAAGAACGTAAAGAACTTTCGGGAATACGTAAAATAGCTAGAGACAGAGCTAAAAAGGCTAATTTGCACAATAAGAAGTTAAGAGATTGTCGTGTGCACCTTTCTGATGTGAAGGACCCATTGCATGAAGAAACGACATTGTTTATTACTGAGGGGGATTCGGCAAGTGGTTCAATTACTAAATCACGTAATGTAAAGACGCAAGCTGTTTTCTCATTAAAAGGAAAACCTTTAAATAGTTATGGGCTAACAAAAAAAGTAGTCTATGAAAATGAAGAGTTTAATTTAATCCAAGCAGCTTTAAATATAGAGGATGACATGGATGATCTTCGTTATAATAAAATTGTGATTGCCACTGATGCGGATGTCGACGGGATGCATATTCGATTATTGTTGCTTACTTTTTTTCTGCAATTCTTCCCGGATTTAATAAAAAGGAATCACGTTTATGTTTTAGAAACACCTCTTTTTAGAGTGAGAAATAAGAAAAAAACCATTTATTGCTATTCTGATCAAGAAAGACGAGACGGGCTTTCTGAGTTAGGTCAATCGGCTGAAATAACAAGGTTTAAAGGACTGGGTGAGATCTCCCCAGATGAATTTAAACACTTCATAGGTGATGACATTCGATTAGAGCCCGTTATTCTTTCCACCGATTCTTCTATTGATTCAATCTTGTCCTATTTTATGGGGAAAAACACTCCAGAAAGACAAGAATTTATCATTGATAACCTGAGAGTTGAAGGTGAAGTTGAAGATGAAAAATCTAAAACAAAAAAAAGTGATTCCCCACAGCTAGATAAAGCATTATAAAATGTCTGACGAAAACGAAGAAATAGAGAACAACGAAGAAGAAGGCATGTCAAATGATAATGCGAATCCATTTAGTGAACGAGAATTAGATGATAACATTATTCCAGTTAGTGGATTGTATGAAAACTGGTTTCTTGATTATGCGTCATATGTAATTCTTGAGAGAGCTGTACCATCTTTGCATGATGGATTAAAACCCGTACAAAGAAGAATTTTACACTCTATGAAAGAGATGGATGATGGTCGTTACAATAAAGTGGCGAACATTATCGGTAATACAATGAAGTATCATCCGCATGGAGATGCATCTATTGGAGATGCTCTAGTTCACCTTGGTCAAAAAGATATGTTGATCGATTGTCAAGGAAATTGGGGAAATACATTAACGGGAGATAGAGCTGCCGCTGCGAGATACATAGAGGCTAGAATCTCAAAATTCGCAGCTCATATCGTCTTTAACCCTAAAACAACAAATTGGCTAAAGAGTTATGATGGAAGAAATAACGAACCCGAACAGCTTCCAGTAAAATTCCCTTTACTATTGGCACAAGGCGCCGAGGGTATTGCGGTAGGAATGGCATGTAAGATTATGCCGCATAACTTTGTGGAATTAATTGATCAGTCAATTAATCATTTACGAGGTAAAAAAGTTACTATTTTCCCTGACTTTCCGAATGGAGGAATGATTGATGTGTCAAATTACAATGATGGATTAAGAGGAGGTAAAATTAGAGTTCGTGCAAAAATTAATAAGAAAGACAACAAGACTTTAATTGTTACTGAGATTCCTTATGGAACAACAACAACTTTGATTGATTCCATATTAAAAGCAAACGATAAAGGGAAAATAAAAGTCAAGAAAATTGAAGACAATACAGCTGCTTTGGCAGAAGTTGTGATTCATTTAGCTCCAGGGGTTTCTCCAGATAAAACATTAGATGCCTTGTACGCTTTTACTGATTGTGAAGTGTCGATTTCTCCAAATAGCTCTGTTATTGATGGTGATAAGCCTCGGTTTATGGGGGCAACTGAAATATTAAAAGTCAATACAGACAATACAGTTACTTTACTAAAAAAGGAATTAGAAATCCGTTTGGATGAATTAGAAAAGCAGTGGCATTTTTCAACTTTAGAGAAAATTTTCATTAATAAAGAGATGTATATTGACTTTAAGCATCACTCAGATAAAGTTACATTGTATCAATATTTGAGGGATTCTTTCAAGCCATTTAAGAAGCAATTGATTCGAGAGATATTGGATGAAGACTTGCAACGTTTGACGCAAATTCCAATGATTAGAATAACTCGTTTTGATGGTAGTAAAGCAGACGATCTTATCGTTAAGATTGAAGCTGAAATGTTAGTTGTAAAAGAAAATTTAGCCAATTTGATTGAATATGCTATTGACTATTACAAAGACTTGAAAAATAAATTTGGAAAAGGCCGAGAACGAAAAACAGAAATAAAAACATTCGATTCAATTAGTGCGAAAAAAGTAATTATTGCGAATAAAAAGCTGTACGTTGATTACGAAGAAGGCTTTGTTGGTCACAGTATTAGAAAGGCAGAGTATATCGCAGATTGTTCGGATATCGATGATGTTGTTATCTTTTTTGCTTCGGGAAAGATGATGGTGACAAAAATTGCAGATAAGAAATTTGTAGGGAAGGGAATTGTTTATGTAAATATATGGAAGAGAGGGGATAAACGCACNGTATATCATTTAATTTATCAAGATGGTAGAGGCGGTCCAGCGATGATGAAGCGATTTAATATTAACTCAATCACCAGAGACTCAATCACCAGAGATACTGAATATGATTTAACGAAAGGAACTAAAGATTCTAAAATGCTTTATTTCACAGTTCATCCAAACGGTGAGCGAGAGGTCGTAACTGTTGTATTGAGAGCTCGTCCACATTTGAAACGTCTAAAATTTGATATTGACTTAGGTGATTTATTGATCAAAGGTCGAGGAGTTGGAGGAAATAGGGTAACGAAAGAAATAGTATCAAAAATCATTCAGAAAGAGCTTGGAGGTTCAACATTAGCGGCTCGAAAAATTTGGTTTGATAAAACAGTTAGCCGCTTAAATGATGAAAGCCGAGGGCTATTCTTAGGTGATTTCAGAGGTGAAGATAAAATTTTGACGATTTATAGTTCTGGAGAATATCGTCTTTCAAAGTTTGATTTGTCGATTCATTTTGACGACGATATGGTTCATATTGAAAAATGGAATCCAGATCATCCGATTTCTGTTGTCTATTATGATGGACAGAAGGAACTATACTACTGCAAGCGCTTCTTATGCGAGGTTACTACAGATAAAAAAGTGTTATTTATTTCTGAAACAGACAATTCAACGATGAGTTTTGTCTCTACGGCCTATAAGCCACAAGCAAGAATAGTTTACAATAAACTATTGAAAACAACAAAAAAGCTACCAGATACGGTAATTCAATTGGCTGATTTTATTGATGTAAAGGGGATGAAATCTCAAGGCAATCAAATGACCAAATTAAAAGTCAAAGAAGTTGTATTGAACGTTCCTGAAGAGGGTGAAGAGCAGTGGCCGGAAATTATAATTCCAGAAAAAACAATTGAAGAATCTGTTGATGACGAACCTTCTGAAACAATGGAGTGGGATGTGTCAAAAGGCGATGATGAAAATTCTGATCAAGCGAAATTGTTTTAGTGGTTAAGATTTCTTTCTATCCTGTTGATTTTTTCTAAGTTAAGCAGTACTTTTGCAAAGAATTAATTCTGTAATTATTAGACAGAAAATAGTTGATAATGTACTAGAAATAAAAGTCGAAAAAGAAATAATATGAATACAATAATGCAACAATTAACGTCGAAAGATTACATGAGCCTAGAGGAAGAGTTCGGAGCTCATAATTATCATCCTCTTGGAGTCGTATTAAAAAGGGGAGAAGGGGTTCATGTTTGGGATGTTGAAGGAAAACAATATTATGATTTTCTTTCTGCTTACTCTGCTGTTAATCAAGGCCATTGCCATCCGAAAATTGTGAATGCAATGATTGATCAAGCCAAACGATTAACGTTAACATCAAGAGCATTTTACAATGATTCTTTAGGCCCTTATGAGAAATTTATAACAGAATATTTCGGCTTTGATAAAGTTCTCCCTATGAATACAGGAGCGGAAGCAGTTGAAACAGCAATCAAATTGTGTCGTAAATGGGCATATGAAAAAAATAATATCGCAGAAGATAAAGCACAAATTATTGTGTGCGAAGGAAACTTTCATGGCAGAACAACTACTATTGTTTCATTCTCAGATGATCCAGTTGCCAGAAAGAACTTTGGTCCGTTTACACCAGGTTTTATCCGTATTCCTTACAATGATATAGATGCATTGGAGAAAGCATTGCAACAAGATAACGTTGCCGGATTCTTGGTAGAACCAATTCAAGGTGAAGCTGGTGTTTATGTTCCTTCTGAAGGTTATCTAAATAAAGCAAAAGAGTTATGTACAGCAAATAACACTTTATTTATTGCTGATGAAGTTCAAACAGGTGTAGCAAGAACAGGCCGTTTATTAGCAAGTTGTGGTAATTGTTCTTGTATAGACAAAAATTGTTCTGGAACACCAGAAGTAAAACCAGATATTTTAATCTTAGGAAAAGCGATTTCTGGAGGAGTTTACCCAGTGTCTGCTGTATTAGCAAATAATGCAATCATGAACGTTATTAAGCCCGGACAGCATGGCTCTACATTTGGCGGTAATCCTATTGCTGCTAAAGTTGTAATTGCTGCTTTAGAGGTTGTGAAAGATGAAAAACTAGCTGAGAATGCACAAATTTTAGGAGAGCTATTCAGATCTGAAATGCAAAGAATAATTGATAGTTCTGACTTAATTCTAAAAGTAAGGGGGAAAGGTTTATTGAATGCTATTATTGTGAATGACACAGAAGAATCTGATACTGCTTGGAATCTCTGCCTAGCATTAATGAAGAATGGATTACTTGCAAAACCAACGCACGGTAATATCATTCGATTTGCACCACCATTAGTAATGACAAGAGAGGAGTTATTAGAATGTGTTGCAATTATTGAAAAGACAATTAAAGAGTTTAAAAAATAGATTAAAAGACGATCAGTTTTAATAGTCTCAGCCGTATAACCTACTTTTGAAAGTTAAATTAACTGGGGCTCTACTATAACATTATTATTATGGCACAAAAAATAAAATTTGGAACAGATGGTTGGAGAGCAATTATCGCACAAGAATATACGGTTGATAACGTTGCTAGAGTTTCGCAAGCAACAGCTGTTTGGGTAAAAGGAAACTTTGACAATCCTTCAATTGTAATTGGGCATGATTGCAGGTTTGCTGGAGAATTATTTACAGAAACAGCAGTTAAAGTTTTTATCAATGCAGGTATCAAGGTGAAAATGGCAAAAGGATTTGTCTCGACGCCAATGGTTTCTTTAGGCAACGTGAAATTAAATGCTTCATTAGGTGTCGTTATTACTGCAAGTCATAACCCACCATCATATAATGGATATAAGTTAAAATCTGAACATGGTGGACCATTAACTCCAGGGTCAGTTCAGGAAATTGAAGATATTATTCCAGATGAGCATGGATTAGATTTAGCGAAAATATCATTGGATTCTCCACTTGTGGAAATCGTTGATTTAGAAACCATTTATGTTGATCATGTAATGGAAAACTTCGATATTGCTGCTATTGAAAATTCAGGAATGAAACTCGTTTATGACGCAATGTACGGATCAGGACAAAATGCTTTGAAAAGGATTTTACCTAACATTGAATTTTTGCATTGTGAACATAACCCTTCATTTTATGGTCAAGCACCAGAACCTATTGCGAAAAATTTAAAAGAACTAGAGGTATTAATTAATGAAACAGGAGACATTGACTGCGCTTTAGCAACTGATGGAGATGCCGATAGAATAGGATTGTATAATGGAAGCGGAGAATTTATTGATTCGCATCACATCATTTTATTATTGATTCACTATTTAGTAAAGTACAAAGGATTAACAGGGAAAGTTGCAACAGCATTCTCAACTACACCAAGAGTTAAAGTCATGGCAGATCATTACGGTCTTCCTTCTGAAGTTGTGAAGATTGGATTCAAATATATCGCCGATATTATGGTAGCAGAAGATGTACTTGTTGGTGGAGAAGAGTCAGGAGGAATAGCATGTAAAGGACATATTCCAGAAAGAGATGGAATATGGATGGGATTGATTATTTGGGAATTTATGGCAAAATCAGGAAAAACACTTGATGATTTGGTGAATGAAATCTATGAAATCGTTGGCTCATTTAAATTTGAAAGAAGTGATTTGCACATTACCGAAGAATTAAAGCAAAGTATTGTAGCAAATTGTGAGGATGGAAAATATAAGAATTTTGGAGAATACAATGTTCGTAATGTTGAAACAATTGATGGATTCAAATTCTTTTTTGATGATGATCGTTGGTTGATGATTCGAGCTTCTGGTACAGAGCCTGTTTTGAGAACATATGCTGAAGCACCAACTCTAGAAGAGGTTCGTAAAATCCTTAAAATAACAGAAGAAACAATTTGTAAATAATGAGCTCAAGCTTCGGTAAAATATTTCGACTGACAACTTTTGGTGAATCTCACGGAAAGGCTATTGGTGGAGTTATTGACGGAGTCCCTTCTGATTTCCCAATTGACATAGAACAAATTCAAGCGGAATTAGACAAACGAAAACCGGGACAATCAGCTATTGTTTCACAACGAAAGGAGTCAGATATTGTTGAAGTTTTATCTGGAATTTATGAAGGAAAAACTACGGGAGCACCGATTGGTTTTATTATTCCGAATGAAGATCAAAAAACAAAAGACTACGATCATTTAAAAGATGTGTATCGACCTTCTCATGCAGATTTCACTTATTCAAAAAAATATGGAAATAGAGATTATAGAGGGGGCGGACGCTCTTCTGCAAGAGAAACAGCTTCTAGAGTTGTAGGTGGAGCTATAGCAAAGCAGCTCTTAGCTTCAAAAGGGATAGACATTGTTGCTTATGTTGATCAAGTTGGTGCAATTAAACTTTCAGGCGAGATTGATTACAATGAGATTGACAATAATATCGTTCGATGCGCACATGCAGAAGTTGCCAAAGAAATGGAAACTTATATTAAAGAGATTAAGAAGTCTGGAGATACAGTTGGAGGAAGTATTGTTTGTGAAATTAATCATTTACCACCGGGTATTGGAGAACCTGTTTTTGATAAGCTGCATGCTGAGCTAGGAAAGGCAATGCTCTCCATAAATGCCGTAAAAGGGTTTGAATACGGTAGTGGCTTTTCTGGAATAGAAATGAAAGGCACTGAGCACAATGACTTGTTTAAACAAGATGGCTCTACGGAATCGAATCATTCAGGAGGAATTCAGGGCGGTATATCTAATGGAATGCCAATTACAATGAGAATTGCTTTCAAACCAGTTGCAACAATCATGAAAGATCAAACAACATTGAATTCGAAAGATGAAATTATTGATTTACAAGGAAAGGGGAGACATGATCCCTGTGTTGTTCCAAGAGCAGTTGTGATAGTTGAAGCAATGGCGGCAATGGTCGCCTTGGATATGATGATGCGTAATACTAGTTTTTAGTATTTTCCTTTTTTTAAGAATCCAAGATAATATTTACCAAAATCCTTGATAATGGATGCAAATCGGAGTGTCAAATCAATCGCAATCATTGGAGGAGGTGCATCTGCATTGTTCTTTGCGGCTGCAATTGATCCGGATAAATTTGATGTTACTATATATGAGAAGAACAAAACACTCGGACGCAAATTTTTGGTAGCTGGTGATGGTGGTTTCAATTTGACACATTCTGAGTCAATTGAAACCATGATTGAACGATATACTCCGTCTTTATTTCTCAAAGAATCACTTACACATTTTGATAATACTTCTCTTAGAAATTTGCTTTCTGAAATCGGAATAGAAACTTTTATAGGGAGTAGTAAAAGAGTGTATCCGGAAAAAGGTATTAAACCAATCGAAGTTTTGAATGCTATTCTTGACAGAATTAAAAATAAAGGTGTAGAAATAAAATTCGAGCAAACTTGGACGGGTTGGAGCGAAGATAAATTGTCATTCAATGATTCTGATGAGGTGAATGCAGATATAGTTGTTTATGCCTTAGGAGGAGCAAGCTGGAAGGTAACAGGTTCAAACGGTTTATGGATTTCTTATTTTAAACAAAAGAACATAG
>JGI20155J14468_10003946_pt1 | contig 10151 bp, 8 predicted proteins | sample COG_05_FD_14468 | JGI IMG/M metagenome (IMG submission 14468)
CTGCATTTTTAAGGCGGCAGGCGAACTAATAATAATTCAGCCCCTGGGAAAAGAAAAATTCAAAACAAAAGCTATTTTTTATAATAGTGGTTTTGAGTGATATTACGAGTGAGGAGGCGATATACAAATGTTTCATTTAGTCACAAACCGTGAATTGTTAAGATAGCCAATTAAATCTATAGTCTTTTATGAAAAAGGGATCCAGATAACGAGATCCTAAATTGAGATATTGGAGACAATAAGTGCAGTCAACATTGGCATCAAAAATAAGTTTTGAGGGAGTAGGACTTCATTCAGGAATAGAAAGTAAAATAACTTTAATTCCAATGGGTCCAAACTATGGAATCTGGTTTAAGCGTACAGACACTTTTGGTGTTAATAATATGATAAGAGCCATTTACTCAAACGTTGAAGATAAACCATTATGTACAAGGTTGATAAATAAAGACGGAGTATCNGTTAGCACTGTTGAGCATATAATGGCAGCATTAACTGGATGTGGAATNCAAAATATTTTGATAGAGGTTTCGAGTGATGAGATACCAATATTAGATGGTTGTGCAGAGACTTTTGTAGAGAAAATTCTTCAGGTAGGTATTATAAAACAAGCTGGTAAACAATTTGCTGTTCAAATTTTATCNAAGTTGAAGTTGTCGAAAATGAAGCATCAGCAAGTTTAAGCCCTGCAGATTCTTTAGAAATAGACTTTTCAATTGATTTTAAAGAAAAAGGAATTGGAAAACAGTCCAAATCTCTTAATATGGCTAATGGTACTTTTGTAAGAGAGCTTTCGAATAGTCGAACTTTTTGTCAAAAAATTGATATTAAAAAAATGCACTCTAGAGGTCTAGCTCTAGGTGGTAGTTATGATAATGCGATCGTTTTTGACCAAGGCAATATTCTCACTCCTGGAGGTCTTAGGCATGAAGATGAGGCCGTAAGGCACAAAATGTTAGATGCTCTTGGAGATTTAAGTCTAGCAGGAATGCCAATTATTGGTCGATTTGTGGGTGTCTGTGCAGGCCATTTGATTACGCACCGCTTACTAAAAAAGCTGTTCTTAAACCCGTCGACTTATAGAGTGGTGGAGTGCTCTCTTAATCAAATCAATACATTACCCGGTTTCGGAGTAACTCATTTAGATATTGAAGTAGAGACTAACTTCAGTTGATTTTGAAAACTTCTATTTAACGTACTAAAAGCACTTTTAAGGTTCAGTTATTGGGTTAACAGTCTAAGAAATCATTATGTAAAAATCTAACAAAGAAAGTGTACTTTAATAAATGATGAAATGGAAAGTTTATCAGTTCATTTTTATGAGTGTTTATATGACATTGATGTCTGGTTGTATCCCTGAAAACCTGAAGGAAGGACCAGTTTCAAAAAAATCAGCAATGGAAATATATAATGAAGCTACAGTTTTAATTGAAAACAAAGATCTTGAGGACGGAATTTCTTTATTAAATGAAGTTGAGCGTTTGCACCCATACTCTCCATATGCCAAAAGTGCTCTCCTTAAATTAGCTGTTACCTATCATTCGCAAAAAGACTATGAAAACACTCGTTTGAGTGCTGAACGTTACATAGACTTTTATCCAAAAGATCAAGATGCGGCCTATGCTCAGTATCTTATAGCACTTAGTTATTATAATGAAATCGATCGAGGTGGGCGTGATCAGGAATTAACTTATAAAGCTTTACAGTCGTTTAAGTTATTAACTGAAAAATATCCAGATAGTGATTATACAAAAACAGGGACATTAAAATTTGATTTGGCTTATGATCATCTAGCCCGAAAAGAAATGGATGTTGGTTTATTTTATTTGAAGCGTAAACAATATTCGGCCGCTATAAATAGGTTTCGTATCGTTATTGAAGATTTTCAAACAACTAGTCATACTCCTGAGGCGTTACATCGTTTAGTTGAATGTTACCTTTCATTAGGTCTATACAAAGAAGCAGAGACAACTGCTGCTATTTTGGGACATAATTATCAATCATCTAAATTTTATCGTGATAGTTATGAGTTACTTAATCAAAAAGGTTTAGCACCAAATATAGAAAAGAAAAGCTGGTTGAATAAGTTTTATCAAAATATAGTCAAGGGTGACTGAATATTTAAAGGTATGTGGTAAACAATTATGCTTAAAAGCCTTCAGATTAAAAATATCTTAATAATAGATCAGTTAGAACTTAATTTTGAGCCTGGCTTAAATGTCTTAACTGGAGAGACTGGTGCAGGAAAATCTATTTTACTCGATTCGCTAGGGTTTGTTTTAGGAAAACGAGGCCAAATGAATTTAGTTAGGTCAGGTGCTCAACAAGGAGAAGTAAATGTTGAGTTTTATCTAGAAAAAAGTCATAGAGTTTGGAAGACTCTAAAACTTGCGGGTTTTGAGATTGATGGTGAACTTCTGATACGCCGAGTAGTGTCAAGTGAGGGTCGAAAACAGGCATTTGTAAATGATAAGAGAGTTACTTCAGACTTTCTACGGAGCTTTTCTGAGGGACTTATAGAGTTTAATGGACAGAATGATGACAAAGGGCTTTTAAACCGTAGGAATCATCAATCTTACTTGGATAGTTTTTTAGGGTTGGAAACTATTTCTCTGGCTAAACTTTGGCGATCTATTACTGACAAAAAAAGTGAATTAGATAAAATTAGAGATAATGCATTAAGTTCGATTGTAGACAGAGAATTTGTCCAATATTCATTAAAGGAATTAGAGGATGTTGCGTTAATTCCGCAGGAAGAGGTGCATTTAGATCAAAGACGTAAAGTCATGAAAGAATCTGAAGGAATTAGAGAAAATCTATCAAAATTATTGTACAATTTGATTGATGAGGGTGCGGAAAAAAAAATAGCAAATTCTATAAAAGNTTTACACANGCTTAAAGAAAATTTTTTTAGCGAATTAGATTTGGCTGTTTCTGCTTTGGAACGCTCCTATAATGAATTAGGGGAAGCAACGGAAATAATACAAAAGTTGTACGATTCATCAAAATTTAGCTTATCAGAATTAGAGGAAACAGAAGACAGGTTATTTTTGCTTAGAGGTTTGGCAAGGAAGCATCAGGTTGATGTGTCCTCGTTGATTGACTTAAGAGAAGAATTTAAGGTTAAAATTGAAAGTTGGGCCAACTCTGAAGACTTAGTTACCAGTGCAGAAGAAAAACTAAATAAACTATTCGACGAATATAAGAGAAGGGCAAAGATCCTTTCCAATAAAAGAATATGTGGTGCACGCGAACTTGATAAAAGTGTTCAGAAAGAATTAAAGCCGTTAAATTTAGAATATGCAAAGTTTAAGACAGAAGTAAGTTCAAAATCATCTGGTCCAGAGGGAAATGATAAGATCAGTTTTACGGTATCTACTAATGCTGGCGCTATTTATGGCCCGTTAAATCAAATAGCCTCCGGTGGGGAGCTGTCTAGATTTACATTAGCATTGAAGGTTTGTTTATCAGAAAAAAAAGATAAATCTTCAATGGTTTTTGACGAAATTGATAGTGGTGTTGGAGGTAAGACAGCAGATGCTATAGGTCGACGTCTTTTAGAAATTTCTAAAAATGAACAGGTGTTAGCAGTTACACATTCTCCACAGGTTGCTGCATTGGCTGATCTTCACGTACTTGTCCAGAAAGAAGTTNTTGATANTGAAACTTTTTGTTCTGTTGACTCTTTGGTACCTNGTAAGAGGGTTGAGGAAGTGGCCAGAATGTTGTCTGGAAGTAAGTTGACAGATGAGGCTCGTGAGATGGCAAAAGTTCTTATTGGAGACACACTTAATTAATTTTTATAGTACGCCTATAACTTAATTAGACTGAAACATTTTTCCTGGATTTAGTATGTTCTGTGGATCAAAGCCTTTTTTAATTTGGTGCATTTTGGTCCAAGCATAGCCATGTTCTTGTTCCATATAAGCAATTTTTCCAATCCCAATCCCATGCTCTCCGGTTACTGTACCGCCTAGTTTCAAGGCCCTCTGGGTCATTGAGTTTGAAAGGCTTTTTGCTTGTTCCAATTCCAATTCATTTCCTGGCTCAACTAATAGGATAGCATGAAAATTTCCATCGCCTACATGCCCGACTATGGGTCCTGATATAGAGCTTTCGTTGATTTCGTCTATAGTCTCTTCAAGTGCCTGTGCTAAGCAAGAAATTGGTACACAGACGTCGGTTGTTAATGCTGTAGACCCTGGCCTAGAGTTTAGAATAGAGTAGTACGCATCATGTCTGATTTGCCATAATTTGTTGCGGTCCTCCGACTTTGTGGACCACTTAAAGTCTGACCCCCCCATTTCGGCTACAATTTCTCCAAAACGTTTTGATTGTTCAGTTGTTTCGATTTTTGATCCATGAAACTCAACCAGAAGATGTGGTAGTTCAGGCATGTTCATTCCGGAGTAACTGTTAAATGAGCGAGCGGTAGCAGCATCTACAAGTTCAATTCTCGCCATTGGAATTCCCATTTGAATCGTGGTTATTACAGTATCTACAGCGCTTCGAATATCTAAAAATGAACATATTGCTGCAGATATAATTTCGGGTTGCCCTACTAGTTTTAAGGTTAATTCTGAAATCAATCCCAGAGTGCCTTCAGAACCAACAAATAGATGTGTTAAGTCATATCCTGCAGATGATTTTCGGGCTCGTGACCCTGTTTTGATTTCCTGACCATCAGCTAAAACTATCTTAAGGGCTAATACATTGTCAGCCATTGTACCATATCTAACAGCAGTTGTACCACTAGCTCTGGTCGCTGCCATTCCACCCAATGAAGCGTCCGCGCCTGGATCTACAGGAAAAAATAACCCGGTATGCCTTAACTCTTCATTCAATTTTTTTCTAGTTATTCCGGGTTGAACTACTACATCCATATCCTCTATATTTACNGATAGGATAGAACTCATCTTAGAGAAATTTATCGTCACACCGCCATGTATAGCCAGACTATGACCCTCAAGGGATGTTCCTGTTCCCCAAGGAATTACGGGGCAATTATATTTGGAACAGGTATTTATTATAATAATTAGGTCTTTTGAACTTTCGGGGTAAATTACAGCGTCTGGAGGAAAGTGTGCAAAATAAGCCTCTGACCTTCCATGTATGTCTCTATCTGACTTAGACGTTGTTACTTTTTCTCCTAATAACTCTTTAAGAGCGTTTATTGCATTGACATTATTCATAATGTTGGCACCCGTGATATAGATCGTTTGCTAACAGTTTAAGCTTAAATTAGTCTAAGTGAAAGTAGGGAGTTAAAAGTTTGACAAAGTCTTTAATACAATTGTTACAGAAAGCAATTTATTGGTCTGGGTTGACTTCTGCTGAAGATATCAAACTCTTTAAGAAAAGTTTATCAAATCAACTTAAATTTTGGTTACTTGCGGTGTCTATAGGTTTCATTGCTGGTTTTGCTGCTGTTGGTTTCCGGCAAGGGATCGAAGTGCTTCAGGGGCTTTTATATGGTTCGACAGAAGCTGGGAGTTTTATAAAATTTGTAGAAAAACTAGCCTGGTATTGGAAGATCTCTATTCCGATGTGTGGTGGGCTGATAGTAGGGATTATATTACACAGATATACAGCGGATGGTCGTGCAAAGTCTGTTGCTGATGTTATTCAAGATGCAGCGCTAAATAATGGAAAGATTAATCAGGGTGGAGGTATTGCTTCTGCATTTGCTTCCTTATTACTCTTGGGTCGGGAGGATCATCAGGGAGAGAAGGTCCTGTAGTTCATCTAGCAGCAGTTATCTCAGGCTGGGTTTGTAATAAAATCCAAATCGATACTGTTTCAAATAGAGATTTACTTGGATGCGCAGTGGCGGCTGCGGTTTCAGCAAGCTTTAATGCACCGATAGCGGGAGCATTATTCGCTTTAGAAGTTGTCCTTCGCCACTTTGCTATTCATGCATTTGCACCAATTGTGATCGCCAGCGTTATAGGAACAGTGATAAATAGACTGACTTTTGGAAATGTAACTGAATTTATTTTACCTAGTGCAAATAATTTAGGTTTTTATGTTGAGTTACCAGCGTTTATCTTGCTTGGCCTTTGTTGTGGGTTAATTGCTGTTATTTTAATGAGATCCTTATTTTTGGCGGATGATATAGGTAATTCAATACAAAGGTTAACTGGTACAAAGCGTTGGTTGCGGCCCGCGATTGCGGGGACACTTTTAGGAGGAATAGCCATTTGGTTTCCTCATATTATTGGGGTAGGATACGAGACTATTTCGGCTGCTTTAACAGGAGAAATTCTGTTACATGAGGCGATTATATTTGCAATAATGAAAGTTATTGCTGTTTCGATCACAATTGGTGGTCGTATGGGTGGAGGTATTTTTTCGCCATCATTAATGATTGGATCCCTAACAGGGTTAGCATTTGGTTGGATTGCAACAAGTGTTTTTCCAACCTTGTCCGGAGAGCAGACGATTTATGCTTTAGCTGGTATGGGCGCAGTCTCTGCTGCAGTTTTAGGTGCACCGATATCGACAACTCTAATTGTCTTTGAGTTGACTGGAGATTGGCAGACGGGGTTGGCTGTTATGGTTGCTGTTTCATTTTCTATTGTGATATCTAGTAAGCTCGTTCACCAGTCTTATTTTCTAACTCAAATAGAACGGCGAGGGATCCATTTAGCTGCTGGCCCTCAGGCTTATATTCTATCTACTCTTAGGGTTTCTGACCTAATGACGGGTGTTCGTGATTTTCAAAAATTAAATATACAAAGCGTGGAGAAAGTGATTGAAGCTGGAATTCACCTTAATCCAGATGATACTTTAGAGGATGCAATGCCTATTTTTGAAAATTCACATACATCGTTTATTCCAATAGTTGAATTGCATCCATCAAAAGATTCACCATCCCTTTTGGGTGTCCTTTATCAAACAGATGCACTTAAAAAATATAATGTTGAGCTAGTATCTAGAGTTAAAGAAGAGCATTCATAAAACCTTTAAAACACTTTTAATATTTTTATAATGGCCTTGTTTCTTTTTTCAACCAGGGTTCACATTCTTTAGAAACGACTACTTTAGATAGAATTGATTTGTTATACTGATTGATCCAATCAATTTCTGCTTTAGTTAAAATATCTTTAATAATTAATTTTCGATCCAACGGAGCAAAACTAATAGTCTCGAACTCTAACATATCTCTGTTTGAAAAAGCTTTCAATTTTTTTGCTTTTTTTACAATTAGTAGATTTTCTATACGAATCCCAAAACTCCCTTCCTTATAGAACCCCGGCTCATTTGATAAGATCATACCTTCTTCTAAAACAATGTTGCTAGCTCTACTAATTCGTTGAGGACCCTCGTGTACACTTAGATACACACCTACTCCATGCCCTGTCCCATGGTCATAGTCATGGCCTATTTCCCACAAGGGAACTCTAGCTAAAGAATCAATGTCTCTCCCAGCCAACCCACGAGGGAATCTAACTTTGCTAATTGCAATCATACCCTTCAAAACTAATGTATAGAATTTTTTTTGTTCATTCGTAGGGCTTCCAACTGAAATAGATCTTGTTATGTCTGTCGTTCCATCAAGAAACTGAGCACCAGAATCAACTAATAAAATATCTCCATTTTTAACAACCCTATTAGTTTTATGAGTGACGCGGTAGTGTGGGAGCGCTCCATTCGGACCTGAACCAGAAATTGTGTCGAAACTAATGTCACGAAAGTTTGGTAGGTTCCGCCGAAGTCGCTCTAATTGAGTAACTGCGTCTATTTCAGTGAACGTACCAGGTTTTTGTTTGCTAACCCAAAAAAGAAACTCGGTCACTGCTGTAGCATCTCTTACATGCGCTTTTTTTGTTCCCTGTATTTCAACATTATTTTTTTTTGCTTTAGGTAGAAGGCATGGGTCATCACCAAAAACATACTCATCAATAGATTCTTTCACTGCCATGGGTGTTTTTTGATAATCTATCCGAGTTTTCCCTTTTAGAGTTCTTAAGTGGTTTTTAAATTCGGAGAATGGAAACTCAAATACATGCCTAAGGTTTTTTTTTGAAAGGCCGTAAGTTTTTTCCAGTTGTATAAATAAATCTACTCGACCATCGTCCGATATGATGGCGCAAGCTTGAACTACTGGGGTCCTTGGTACGTCTTGTCCTCTTAAGTTCAGTAGCCATGAGATACTTTCTGGGTCTGTTAATACGCAGAACTTTTGTTCAGATTCTCTTAATTTTTGAGAAATTTTAGCACACTTGCTTTCACTTGTTTCGCCTGAAAAGTTCAATCTGTGCTCTGTTACTTGGCCAAGTGGGGAATCCGGCCGGCTCTCCCATATTAAGTCTATCAGGTTTTCTGTTTGAGTGAGTTGTATGGATGTTGAAGTGATCTTTGCGCCTAGTTCATCTATCTCTTTAATAGTATGTAAGTTAGGATCATAGCCTACAGTACCATTAAGAAGGTTTTTATTTAACCAATCCCATAGGGTAACTTCTGGCCAGTGTATAATTTCATAATCTTTAGAGACTTCTTGCTTCACTTGTACTCTATACCGTCCATCAACAAAGATACTTGCTTTTTCTTGAAGGACACAACAAAATCCTGCTGAACCGGTAAAACCGGTAAAAAATTTTAATCGTTCATCAGATGGAGCTACATATTCTCCTTGAAAAAAATCAGTTCTGGGTATTATGTATCCGTCGAGCTTCTTGACTTTTAACTCTTGGCGGAGTTTCTCCAATAGATATGAGGGGTTCTCTTGCCTTTGAGGTGTGTCAAAAGTCTGAAATATCTTATCTTTCATTTGTTACCTTTTTGACTTGATCTTTTTATCAAAGAGGCTGGCCAACTGCTCTGTCATTGCGCCGGCCAACTGTTCGACATCAGTTATAGTCACGGCTCTTCTATAATATCTAGTCACATCATGCCCTATACCAACGGCGATCAGTTCTGTGATACGACTTTTCTCAATCATTTCTATAACATCACGCAAGTGTTTCTCGAGGTAGTTTGAGGAATTAACGGATAGCGTGGAATCGTCGACAGGTGCCCCATCACTAATAACCATAAGTATTTTCCTGGCCTCTGGTCTATTTTTTAATCTAAGATGAGCCCACTCAAGAGCTTCTCCATCGATATTTTCTTTTAGAAGACCTTCTTTCATCATTAAGCCTAAATTAGGTCTAGCTCTTCGCCATGGTGCATCAGCTGACTTATAAATAATATGCCTTAAGTCATTTAGACGACCAGGTTGAGGACTTCTTCCATGCTCCAACCAGGTTTCTCTTGATTGACCACCTTTCCAAGCTCTTGTAGTAAATCCTAGAATTTCAGTTTTTACTTGGCAGCGTTCTAGGGTTCTGGCTAAAATATCAGCGCATATTGCAGCAATTGATATTGGACGACCACGCATGGACCCAGAATTGTCCAATAATAAAGTTACGCAGGTATCTTTAAATTCAGTATCTTTTTCCACCTTAAACGATAATGGAGTGGTTGGATTGAGACAACACGTGCTAACCTACCAGCATCAAGTATGCCTTCTTCAAGATCAAACTCCCAACTCCGGTTTTGCTGAGCTTGCAACCTTCGTTGGAGTTTATTCGCAAGTCTGGATACCGCACCCTTTAGAGGTTCTAGTTGCTGGTCTAAGTATGCCCTTAATCTTTCAAGTTCTATCGTATCGGCTAGATCCTCTGCTTTGATTTCTTCATCAAAATTTGTAGAGTAGACTGTATAATTAGGGTCAGCTGCTGAATGTGGTCGACTTACTGGGGGTTCGGTTGGTGCCTCTCCCTCTGGTAGTTCTGTGTCGTCGTCAGAGTCTGATTCAGCCGTATCTTCTTGGCTTGCAGAACCCTGACTAGAGTCCTCTTCTTCTTCCTGAAGTTGTTCACTACTAGCATCACTATCCTCTGAACCATCTTGGTTTTCTTCGTTATCGTCGTCTTGATTCTCTTGCTCCGATTCTGTGTCAGCGTCACTTTGATCTTCTCGATTTTCTGAATCATCTGGATCGTTACCGAGTTGATCTCCATACCCTAAATCTTGAATTATTTTCCGAGTAAATTTTGCAAACTTTTTTTGATCATCTAGAACATTTTCTAGATCCTCTAGAGTATTTCCAGCAGAAGTTTCAATGAAGTCTTTCCAGAGTGTCATGATATTATTTGCTGCCTCTGGTA
>JGI20155J14468_10003954_pt1 | contig 10135 bp, 8 predicted proteins | sample COG_05_FD_14468 | JGI IMG/M metagenome (IMG submission 14468)
GTTGTGGAATGTGACGGACTTTTTTCAAAAACAGCTTGAGCAGTTAGAAACTCGGACTGAGTCATCCATACGGATGCTTTCGTTCGGTGCTGCAACCAGTTGGCGTTACCGATGTGATCTGGATGGGCATGGGTTATAACAATTTTTGAGATTTCAGAGCTTCTCTGCTCGCCACCTAAGATTTTTTCCCAGCCCGCCTGACTTATGTCATCAGCTATTCCTGTGTCGACGATGACTCTGCTCCCGCTGTCTTCAATTAGCCAGGTGTTAATGTGATCTAAGGCGAATGGCAGCTGATGGCGACACCAGTCTATTCCTTTTCTTATCGGAGACGGGATTCCGATGGTGGGCGTTGAACTGAAAGGGAAGGATAGTGGCGATGCTTTGAGAGTCATATAAATTATCGAGTAGCTGGCGCTAATGCCATTGTCATTTGGGTAAATAAGCCATCCTATTATATAGAGAGGCTGGCGTTACGCGTGATAGGGAAACCGACATAAAAAGATTTCGAATCCTCACGTATTATAATCTTGGGTTATTAAGAAATTGCAGCTGCTAAAAGACTTTTCCGAAAACGCAGTGAAGTTTGGGCGGGGGCAGGTTATTAATCATGAGAGCGAGAAAAAAATGAATGAAAATGATGTGGTGATTGTCTCCGTAGCGCGTACACCCATGGGTAGTTTTCAGGGCGTATTTAAGGGATTAACCGCTGCACAATTAGGGGCGTTCGCTATTAATGCTGCTGTCGATCGCGCCAACCTCTCTGCCAATTCGATAGAGGAGGTCGTGATGGGTTGCGTTCTTCCAGCCGGGCAAGGGCAGGCGCCAGCGAGGCAGGCCTCCCTGGGTGCTGGGTTACCGCTTGCTGCTGGGTGCACAACGATCAACAAGATGTGTGGCTCAGGTATGAAGGCGATGATGTTGACTCATGATCTAATCGCGGCAGGAAGCGCCAACATTGTAGTTGCTGGGGGAATGGAAAGCATGACCAATGCCCCTTACCTTTTGCCTCGCGCGAGATCAGGCTACCGATTAGGACATCAGGAGGCTCAGGACCACATGTTTCTTGATGGGCTCGAGGATGCTTATGATAAGGGACGGTTGATGGGCGCCTATGCAGAAGATTGTGCTGAGATATATAAATTTTCTAGAGAGGAACAAGATGCGTTTGCTATTGCTTCTTTAGAGCGCGCTAAACAATCGAATGAAAATGGCTCATTCGATTGGGAGATTGTTCCGGTAACCGTTAAAAGAGGCAAAGGTGAAGCAACGGTCAATCGCGACGAACAGCCATTTATCGCTGACCTGACAAAAATACCAAACCTCAGGCCCGCTTTTAAACAAGACGGGACTGTTACAGCGGCAAATTCGAGCTCAATATCTGATGGCGCAGCGGCGTTGGTATTGATGGCTCGAAAAACGGCAACTGAGCTGGGGGTTAAGCCTCTGGCCCGAGTAGTCGGACATTCGACACACGCTCAAGAGCCAGGACTTTTTACGACAGCTCCAGTCGGCGCGCTGGAAAAGATTTTTGTCAAAACAGGCTGGTCCGTGAACGACATAGATTTATTTGAAATAAATGAGGCTTTCGCTGTCGTACCCATGGTCGCCATGAAAGAGCATAAACTTAATCATAAAAAGGTTAACGTGCATGGGGGAGCATGTGCACTTGGCCATCCGATCGGTGCCTCTGGCGCGAGAGTATTGGTGACGTTAATCGGAGCACTTCGGAAGTCGGGAGGGCGAAGAGGTGTAGCATCTCTGTGTATCGGTGGCGGCGAGGCAACTGCGGTCGCTTTAGAAATGGAAAATTTATAATGGCTACAGATTGGATTAATTGATTAATAAGGGGTTAGATATGGCGAGTAACGCAATTGAATTTTATTTTGATTTCTCTTCACCGTTTGGCTACTTTGCAGCAACAAAAATTGGGGCAATTGGCGAAGAGTTTGACCGAGAGATCTCTTGGAAGCCATTTATGATTGGCGCTGCTCTGAAGGTAACAGGCGGCGTACCTTTGCCAATGGTTCCTTTGAAGGGTGATTACTCAAAAAAAGATATGGAGCGAACTTCGAGGCTATGGGATATTCCTTATAAGCAACCAGAAAAATTTCCAATCAGTAGCCAGGCACCTTGCTCGGCTGATTTATTGGTTACAAGATATTGCTCCAGAAAGACAAGAAGAGGCGATTCTTAGGTTGTATCAGGCCTACTTTGTAGAAGGTTTAGATATTTCTTCCCCAGAAATCGCGGCAAAAGTCATTTCGTCAATTAAGGGATCTGAGGACGAATTGATTGCGGTAACCCAAGATGAAAAGATCAAAGCACGCTTGAAAGATGAGTGCGAATTGGCAATAAAAAAGGGTGTTTTCGGGTCTCCGTTCATCATCGTTGATGATGAGCCTTTTTGGGGCTCAGATCGTCTTGAGCAAGTACGCGAATGGCTGAAAACTGGCGGTTTTTAGAAAGTGCTCACAGTGACGATGAAAAAAGGCGTAAAAGATTTGGTCGCGGAGGCGAACAAAGAGATTAAAACGGTACCCGTAAATGATGCTGTTGCTAAACTGGATGATCCCAATACGATATTCGTCGATTTGAGAGATGTGCGGGAGTTAGAGCGAGAAGGCATGATTCCTGGCGCCTTTCATGCACCTAGAGGTATGATCGAGTTTTGGGTTGACCCCGACAGTCCATACTATAAGGATATTTTTGGTAGTGGAAAAACCTTTTATTTTTACTGTGCCTCCGCTTGGCGCTCTGCTTTGGCAGCTAAGTCAGTTCAAGACATGGGACTGCAAAATGTTGTTCATATTGAGGGCGGTTTTAGTAATTGGAAAAAAGCTGGCGGACCCATTTCTCAACGCTCTGAATCTGTATCGAAATGAGTAAAATTAAAACAAGAGTAAACGTTCGATCTGAAGACTTCATCGCGAGTAGTAAATCGATGGAAGCGCTGGTCAAAGACCTAAAGCAAAGATATGAAGAAGTTTATGGTGGTGGATCTGAGTCGGCTCGAGCAAAACATTTGGCGAGAGGTAAATTGCTGCCACGTGAGCGTATTGATCTTTTGCTTGACGATGGCGCTCCGTTTTTAGAACTCTCCCAACTTGCGGCTTACGGTATGTATGACGATGCAGTTCCTTCAGCTGGAATGGTGACCGGTATTGGTCTTATCTCTGGAGTCGAGTGCGTGATCGTCGCCAATGATGCGACGGTTAAGGGAGGAACTTATTTTCCTATGACTGTAAAAAAACATCTAAGAGCACAAGAAATTGCCCAGCAAAATAATTTACCTTGCATTTATCTAGTGGATTCTGGCGGAGGTAATCTTCCTAATCAAGATGAGATTTTTGCAGATCGAGAACATTTTGGCCGGATATTTTTTAATCAAGCAAATATGTCGTCCCAAGGAATTCCTCAGATCGCATGTGTTATGGGATCTTGTACGGCCGGTGGGGCTTATGTCCCTGCGATGTCAGATGAATCGGTAATCGTCAAACAACAGGGAACCATTTTTCTCGGGGGACCGCCGTTGGTCAAGGCGGCTACAGGGGAAGAGGTGAGCGCAGAGGATCTCGGGGGAGCCGATGTTCATGCGAGAACGTCTGGTGTTGTCGATCACTATGCGCAAAACGACCAGCATGCTCTTGAAACAGTGAGGACTATTGTTCGAAATCTAAATCGAACCAAATTGGTTGGGTTGAAGGTAATACCTCCCGTCAAGCCTCTTTACGCGGCTGAAGAAATATACGGTGTGATACCTAAAGATTCACGGAAACCTTATGATGTACGGGAGATAATCGCACGTATTGTTGATGGTAGTGAGTTTGATGAATTCAAGGCGTTATACGGAACCACCTTAGTAACGGGTTTTGCCCGAATCAACGGATATCCGGTAGGCATAATAGCGAACAACGGTATTTTATTTTCTGAGTCTTCGCTCAAGGGTGCGCATTTTATTGAGCTATGCTGCCAGCGTAAAATTCCGTTAGTTTTTCTGCAAAATATTACTGGCTTTATGGTGGGTCAAAAATATGAATCTGGAGGAATAGCGAAGGATGGAGCCAAGCTAGTAACTGCAGTTGCAACGGCCAAAGTGCCGAAGTTTACAGTGATTATTGGTGGCAGCTTTGGCGCAGGAAACTACGGTATGTGTGGTAGAGCCTATTCACCGAGATTTTTGTGGATGTGGCCTAATGCTCGAATTTCCATAATGGGCGGCGAGCAGGCGGCGAGCGTATTATCCACGGTAAAACGAGATGCCCTAGAGCGCTCCGGACAGTCCTGGTCACCTGATGATGAGGAGGCATTTAGGCGTCCATTAATCGATCAATATGAACGCCAAGGACACCCTTATTATGCCACGGCACGTCTTTGGGACGACGGCGTAATCGATCCGGCGCAAACCCGTAATGTCTTAAGCCTTGCGATTTCGGCGGCGTTAAATGCGCCTATTACCGAAACTCGATTTGGCGTATTTCGAATGTAACGAAAGGTAATTATGATTTACACAACTCCTGAGCATGATGTATTACGTGAGCAAGTCGCTCGTTTCCTCGAGCGTGAAGTAGAGCCTCACGGTCTTAAATGGGAGGAGCAGGGATATACGCCAAAAGAGGTGTTGCGCAAGATGGGGCAGCTCGGTTGGTTGGGGATGACATATCCCAGTGAATATGGCGGAGCGGAGACAGATTTTTTGACCTCCGTTGTCTTTCAAGAAGCGTTATCAATGTCCACTTTTGGTGGATTTATCGTAACCGTTCTAGTCCATACGGATATGGCTTCACCGCACCTAATTCATGCCGGAAACCCTGAGCAGATTAAAGCTTATTTGCCTGGAGCTATTTCAGGTGAGCTAATCACGGCTGTTGGAATCTCAGAGCCTGACGCAGGTTCAGATGTGGCAGGCATCAGAACAACAGCGCGACGTGATGGCGGCGATTGGGTTTTGAACGGCTCAAAAATGTTCATTACTAATGGAGTTAATGCAGATCTATATTTTATAGCGGCTAAAACTGACTCCGAGGCAAAAGGTTCTCGCGGAATTTCAATGTTTATCGTGGAAAAGGGGACGCCAGGATTTACGGTTGGTCGTAAGTTAGATAAGCAAGGTTGGTGCTCATCTGACACAGCTGAATTAATTTTTGATAATTGTCGTGTCCCAGCAGCGAATCTTTTGGGAGAGGAGAACCAGGGGTTTTACGCGGTCATGAGTAATTTTCAAATTGAGCGTATCGCGCTNGGGGCGATGGCTATTGGACATGCATTAACTGCATTGAGACTGACAACAGANTGGACAAAACAGCGAAAAGCTTTNGGTGGCGTCCTCTATGATAAACAAGTCATACGNCAGCGTTTAGCTATGCTGGCATCAAAAACTGAGGCGGCTAGAGCCNTGCTATATCACTGTGCATGGCTTGTTAATGAGAAGAAAGAGTGTGTTCGAGAAGTGTCGATGTTAAAGGCGCTCACAGGTGAGTTAGTTAATGAAGTCGTTTATTCGTGCCAACAGTTTTTTGGTGGTATGGGGTATATGAAGGAAAGTCCAATTGAGCGCCTTGTACGTGATGCCCGAGTGCTTGCCATAGGTGGCGGAGCAACAGAGGTCATGTTGGAGGAAGTAGCAAAACGGTTGTACTTCTAAGGTTGAAAAATGCACGCCACGATTCAAATTGAAAGGAAAGCTGCCGCCGCTTGGGTTTGGTTAAATCGTCCCGAGGTTAGAAACGCCTTTAATGATGTAATGATTGGGGAGCTGACGGAAACCTTGCTTACTTTGGGGGAAGATCCTTCGGTTAAAGTTTTGGTTCTTGCCGGACGTGGGCCAACATTCTGTGCTGGAGCAGACCTTAATTGGATGAAACGAATGGCACAGTATACGTATGAGGAAAATCGACTTGATGCCGAGAATTTAGCNCGCATGCTAAAGGCGCTATATCATTTTCCAAAACCAACCATTGCCCGGATTAGTGGACATGCCTATGCGGGAGGAATGGGGTTAGTGTCTGCGTGTGATATTGCGGTCGCATCAAATGAAACCCAGTTTTGTTTATCAGAGGTTAAACTTGGATTAATTCCAGCGACGATTGGGCCTTACGTAGTAACTGCGATGGGTGCTCGTGCAGCACGCAGGTACATGTTGAGTGCTGAGCGGTTTGGTGCAGTGGATGCTTATCGTTTAGGGCTAGTTCACGAAGTCGTTAACGCGGAAGACTTAGATGAAATGGTCATGACCTTTATCCATTATTTTAAACAGGGCGGCTCTTGTGCGCACCGTGAAACTAAGTCACTAATTGAGCTTATCGATCAGTCTGATCTTGATCAAGCGCTGATTGATGAAACCGCGGTGCGTATTGCCCGAGTCAGAGCTTCGGATGAGGGGAAAGAGGGGATTGGATCATTCCTTGAAAAAAGAAAACCTAAATGGATGGCTGAGGACAAAAACTGATAATTATTTGTTTGGAGACATTTGAGCGCTCCCCAGGTTTTTTCAATGTGGCTTACTTAAGCTACCCGTTTAAACACACCTAGGGCCTAGTTCACTAATAGGGAATAGCAGCTTAAGCATTTGAGTAGCCGTATTTTTTTTAACAACTGTAATAGAACTTTAGGTGTACGTTATTGATGTTTTCAAAAATTTTAATCGCTAACAGAGGCGAAATCGCAGTTCGGATTGCCCGAACAGCCAAAAAGTTGGGTATTAAAACAGTCGCTGTCTGTTCTGAGGCGGATGTGAATGCTCTACACACGACCGAATGCGATCAAAAGGTGATGATAGGGGGATCGTTACCCTCCGAGTCCTACCTAAACGGAAGACGAATCATTGATGCCGCAAAAGATATGGGTGTTGAGGCAATTCATCCTGGATATGGATTTTTATCGGAAAATGCTGAATTTGCGGCGCTTTGCGAAGATGAGAAAATAAAATTCATCGGTCCGTCGTCCCGCGTAATACAAGCGATGGGGCTTAAAAGCTCTGCTAAAGTTATAGTCGAAAAAGCTGGGGTACCTCTGCTTCCTGGCTTCCATGGTGAAGACCAAAGCGATAAAACGTTGTCTGGCGAAGCGGAACGCATCGGATACCCTGTGCTAATTAAAGCGATCGCAGGTGGAGGTGGCAAGGGAATGAGGGTGGTTGACCAAGCAGATCAATTTCTGGCTGCGCTGGCCGCTGCGCGACGAGAGGCTAAGAACAGTTTTGGTAATGAGCAGGTCTTGATTGAGCGTTATATTCAAGCNCCTCGTCATATTGAAGTCCAAGTATTTGCAGACCAGCATGAGAATTACGTTCATTTGTATGAGCGAGACTGCTCGNTGCAGCGAAGATATCAGAAGGTAATTGAGGAGGCGCCAGCGCCAGCTATTCCGGGAGNGACGCGCAAAGCATTAGGCGAAACAGCNGTTGCCGTCGCAAAAGCCGTAGGTTATGAGGGTGCCGGAACTGTTGAGTTCATCATGGATGAAGACTTTCAGTTTTATTTTATGGAGATGAATACGCGATTACAGGTTGAGCATCCAGTTACTGAGATGATTACAGAAGAAGATCTCGTCGAGTGGCAATTACGGGTCGCTTACGGGGAACCATTACCTAAAAAACAAGAAGAAATTAAATTGAATGGTCACGCTGTTGAATGTAGGGTGTATGCGGAAAATCCGGAACGCGATTTTTTACCGGCATCGGGACGGATAGAGTATCTGAAGGAACAAAGGGACGGTGGTGCGACAGTGCGTATCGACTCCGGCGTTAAAGTCGGGGACGAGGTCGGTGTATATTATGATCCGATGATCTCAAAAATTATATCTTGGGATATAAATCGACAAGCTGCTTTATCAAAAATGGATACCGCTCTAAAGGCTTATCATTTAGCTGGAATTCAAACCAATACTAATTTTTTGAGACAGTTGATTTGCGTTCCAGATTTTCATAACGCAGAAAAAGAGCCTAAAAATCTTAATACCGGGGTTATCAGTCGTTATATCGAAGGTCGAGGCCAGCTTTACAAACAGCTATCTGCCGAAACTGTGGCCTTATTTTTAATATTCGAGTTAAAAGGGGTATTCGATAATCATATTGAGCCAGATGTTTCTGCTGACCCTTACTCACCGTGGAAACAGGTAGATGGCTGGCGGTTAAACCGAACTGCAAACCGGATTTTTAGAATAACTTGCGATGGTAAACCGTACGAAATTATATTAAATATCACGCCAAAAAAAATGCAATTCACACTAGATGCGATGACTTACGAACTTAGTGAGTGGAGTTTTGAGTCAGCTCAGATAAATGTCACTGTTGCCGGAAGCGCTACGAAAGGTGTCGTTTTTGAGGGCGAAAGCGGAGTGACTGTCTTCTGCGATGGAGATACAACAGTTTTAGCGCGTTCCCGCTTTAATATGGACGTGAATGACGAGTCGGGTAATTCATTGATTGCGCCACTACCTGGGCACGTAAGGCAGATATTAGTGAAAAAGGGAGATATGGTTAAGAAAGATCAGGCCGTAGTTATCGTAGAAGCTATGAAAATGGAACACACTATTCTCTCGCCCAAGACGGGTAAGGTTGTTGAGATCTATTATTCTGAAGGAGATCAAGTGCTGGAAGGTGCGGAGCTTCTGGCGTTAGAGGAGGATCAATCATGAGCACACCCAGTAGCGTAAAAATAGTGGAGGTTGGACCGCGGGATGGGCTGCAAAATGAGAAAGCTCAAGTGCCAACTGATGTTAAAGTCGAGCTGATCAAGAAGCTCGTTGATGCGGGGTTATCTGTAATTGAAGCAGGAAGTTTTGTTTCGCCTAAATGGGTCCCACAGATGGCCGATACGCGAGATGTCTTTCAACAATCTGCTCGTATCTCCAATGTTTGCTTTCCAGTGTTAGTGCCCAACTTGAAAGGTTTGGAAGCGGCTAAAGAAGCTGGAGCGAAAGAGGTCGCTGGTTTTGCTGCTGCCAGTGAAACCTTTTCCCAAAAAAATACTAACTGCAGCATTAAAGAGTCCCTAGAGCGACAGTTGAGAGTATGTGAGGAGGCTATACGATCTGGGCTCCGTGTTCGTGGGTATATATCAGTCGTACTTGGGTGTCCCTATGAGGGTGACGTTAATCCGCAAGTGGTTGCTGATGTCGCTGAACAGTTATACCAGATGGGCTGTTATGAGATCTCTTTAGGAGATACGGTAGGCGTTGGCACACCCCAGAGAACAAAGGATTTATTTGAACATGTTATGAAGGTAGTACCAGTGGAACATTTAGGCGGTCATTTTCATGATACCTATGGCCAAGCTATTGGCAATATTTTTGGTGCATTAGAAATGGGAATTTCTATTTTTGATAGCTCGATAGCGGGCCTAGGGGGCTGTCCTTATTCTCCTGGCGCTACAGGTAATGTTGCTACGGAAGATGTCCTTTATATGTTGAACGGCATGGGGATTAAAACAGGGGTAGATATGAATAAACTGCTCGTCGCAGCTGGATATATTTGCGATCATTTAGGACGTTCTACTTATTCTAGAGCCGGACGAGCGCTTTTATCCAAGCAGCGTCAAGCAGCGTGATATTCTTCTCGGAAGTGATTGTGATATGAGCACTATTGAGTCACCTTGCGTAGACATTTGTCAGCTGAACCCCAATACAGGGATTTGCACAGGTTGTTTCCGAACGATGGATGAAATCAGCCTATGGATTGAACTGTCAGATGACGAAAAGCAAGAGGTTTTGCGACTAGCTAAGGAGAGAAGGCTGAAGATTTTTTCAGATAATTGTTAGGGGTCAATGATTTTTTTTAGCGCACTAATTTCTGCCGCTTTAACTTGACCGTTAAACGATTGGAATAATCCACGGACTTCGAATGCGGTGAGGCAAAGAGTTTTTTCTATAAACGCTCGATATTCAAGTTTAAATGTTTTATTTCTCCAGTCAGTGGTATACAGCTCGATTCGTAACTTATCACCATCTCGAACTACATGATGAAATTGTGCCCCAGAGTCAATTAAGCCTAATGCCAGTCCATCAACACGGCTCGCGAGCGCATCATGGCTTCCCCAAAGTCTCAGCCAATCGTGAAATGTTCTGTCGATAAATCGATAGAAGTTCGGATAAAATACGATGCCTGCTGGATCGCAATCACCAAAAGTGATCATTA
>JGI20155J14468_10003955_pt1 | contig 10135 bp, 9 predicted proteins | sample COG_05_FD_14468 | JGI IMG/M metagenome (IMG submission 14468)
CCGCACTCAGCATGTACTTCGGAAGGAACATTCACGCGAAGGCTTTTGCACTCGCTAAAATGGGCAACACGAATATGGATACTTTAGTGAGTTTAGGCTCCTTAGTTGCCTTCGGCTATTCTATAGTGGGATGGGCTATGGACAGGCACGAACAGGTCTATTTCGAAAGTGCAGGCTTGATTATTTATTTTATACTCATCGGTAAGCTATTGGAAGACCGTGGAAAGTTGTCGAACAGTAAAGCATTAACTGCGCTCCTCTCTATACAGCCTAATGAGGCTATTTTGGTGGATGAGGGTTTGCAGCGAACGGTAGGAGTTGAATCACTGGAATTGGATCAATTGGTCTGGATTCCACCCGCACAACGCGTGCCGGTAGACGGAAAGGTCGTCGAAGGCAGAAGCACCATCGATGAAAGCACATTTACCGGGGAACCTATACCGGTGGAAAAAGGAATTGGATCGAAAGTTTGGGCGGGTACCATGAACGGCCATGAAGGGCTACTGGTACGCGTGACTCATACAGGACGAAGCAGCGCTTTGGGCGGCATTATCGATGCTGTTGTGGATGCACAGGGCACCGCAGCCCCTATTGAAGCATTAACCGATCGCATATCTAAGGTGTTTGTGCCCGCTATTTTAGGTTTGAGTTTGCTTACTGGGTTAGTGTGGCATTTTGGCTTTGACTCGCAGAAGGCAGTGGTCTATGCCGTTGATGTACTCGTCATCGCATGTCCATGCGCACTGGGATTAGCCACGCCACTGGCTGTAGTAGCGGCAACTGGAATAGGCAGTAAAAATGGATTGTTGATCAAGGACGCTGCCGCCTTGCAATTGGCCGGCGAAGTAAAATTTGCGATTCTCGATAAAACCGGGACACTCACCTTAGGAAAACCCGTAGTTACTGGGATTGATTGGAGCGACAAGGAATCGCGTTCCATCGTGGCAGCTTTGAATGAAAAGGGCACGCATCCGCTCAATCATGCCTTAGCTACCTACTTTGGAAATGTCGATGGATTACCTCAAGTGAAGCGTTTTAAGGCAGTTCCAGGTAAAGGGATTCAAGGAAAGATTGATGGACAACAGTACTACATAGGTTCGGGACAATTTTTCACTGAAGTCACAGGTACGCACCCTCCGATCGCACCCTATACACACACCCTCTGCTTTAGAGAAGAAGGTCTCATTGCCTTAGTATCCTTTGAAGATACCCTACATCCTGATGCACCGCTATTAATACGCGAACTGCAGCAACGTGGCATCACCCCCATTATCGCATCGGGGGATGTTGAAGAAGCGGTTGCAAAGACGGCCAAAGCTTTGGGTATAGTGAAGTACCACGGCGGATTGCAGCCGAACGATAAGGTAGAATTAGTAAAGGCGTATCAAGAGCAAGGCCGAACCCTAATGCTTGGCGACGGAATCAATGACAGTATTGCGTTGAATGCCGCCGATGTAGGTGTTTCCCTAGCCCACGGAACTGCGGTAGCGCAAGAAAGTGCTGCTGTGGTTTTGACGCGAGAAGGATTACCGCAATTGGCACACTATTTCAAACTGAGTACGCTGACCATGCAAACCATTCGAGGCAATTTATGGTGGGCTTTCGGCTATAATCTCATCGCCATTCCTATAGCTGCAGGTCTGCTGGCCGCCCCACTCGGATTAGAATTAACCCCAATGATGGCGAGTATTGCCATGAGTTTTAGTAGCTTGGGCGTGGTAGCTAATTCACTGCGACTCCATAAGAAACCCTTACAATGACATTAGATTCAAAAATCAATTGTGGCGGCTGTATCGCCAAAGTGCAATCGGACCTTAATGCATTGCTCGGCGAAGGAAACTGGAGTGTGGATACAACGCTTTCAAATAAACCATTGACATTTTCTGATGATGTAGATGTTGATGATGTCCTCGACGTATTAGAAGCACACAATATGATCGCCGAATAATGCATGTAGTGCTTCTGGCACGAAAAACCCTGTATACACAGCCCGGAGGCGATACAGTGCAAGTGGAGGAAACGGCTTCCGCATTGCGCAGCTATGGGCACGAAGCGACCATCATCACCGCAGGTCAACCCCTACCCCTTTCAGCCACTGTACTTCATGGGTTCAACCTTGGGAGACCGGCGGACCTATTGCCCTATTTTAAATCGTTCAAAGGCAAGAAGATTCTCAGCAGTATTTATGTCGATTACAGTCTTGCCGACAAGCAGCGATTCCCGCGGCTTTATGCACTGGTGGGCAAGCACGGTTTAGAATATGTAAAAACACTAGGGCGTGCACTAAACGGCAGTGACAGATTCCCAGGTATATTGTTCCTGTTACACGGCCAAAAATCCTGCGTGCGTGCGCTCATCAAATTAACTGACCTGTTAATCACCTCATCCAAAAGCGAGGAGCAGCGGATAGAAAGTGACTTTGGTGACCTTAGTTGTGCAGTTAAAACGGTACCGCTTGGCATTGAGGCATCGTTTCTAGCGCCCTTTGAGCAGCGCCAAAAACGTGAAGGCTTATTGCTTTTAGGCAGATTGGAATGGCTTAAGAATCAAAAAACCATAATCAATTGGGCTACTGAAAACAACTGGCCGCTTACTGTTGTAGGTGATGCCAATGCGAATCAGAAAACCTATTACCATGATTGCCTTGACCAAGCCGGGTCGAGCGTTTCATTCTTGCCCTATACCGCTGGCGACGAACTTAAACGTTTGCTTCGCTCGCACCGCGCACTTATCATACCCTCGCATTTCGAATCCTTCTCACTGGTGGGCTGGGAAGCCGCTTCACAGGGTATGCATGTATTGTACAATGACGTTGCAGACATGAATGAAACACTCGCTCCTGTGGGCACGCCCATTCAGATGGCCGATAAAAAGGCAGCTGTGTCTGTAATTACCGCGGCACTCAACGGAAACCTAGCGCAAAAAAAATCCCACGATCTGCTCGAGAGCAGATCGTGGGACGCTATAATTCTTGAGTTGCTCGACGCGTACGTGTAGTTACCTACCTGCGCGTTCCATCTCTTTTTCGTACGTCTCTTTAAACTTTTCATAGTTGTAATCAACCATGATCTTATCGTTCTTCGAAAGCGCTTTGTAGTAATTCTTAACGATTTTCTCTCCGTCCAATTCTATCGCAATGTAGTATTTAAACTTGCCGCTAGACTGCACTTGAGTCACACGATCACAAACCACTACAGAACCATTTAAGCGTTCATTGATTATTGTCCGTGAGTTTTCTTCAAAACGCTCCAATACCTCTTCAACGTTATTGACTTCCATGCTCTTCACATAGTTGTCTGCGACTACTTTCATGGTACTATTTACCATTCCAGCGAGCTCAGTACGTGCATTACTCAGCGCTTTTTTCTTAGCAACATTCATATCGGCACTTTCACCGAAACTGTAGACGCGGAACGTCTTGTTATCACTTTTAAACTCTGAACATGGCAAAACTTGTTCTATTTCACCCTTTGGTACTTTTGTTTTAGAACCACAGCTGGCTAATAAAAGTCCTGCGCTGGCCACAGCCACTAAGAGGATTCTCGCTTTCATAATTCACGGTTTTACTGTTAATTAAAATTAGGTAGGTTAAGGTACGGAGTCCTTAAATGAATTAATCCAAAAGGCGTGCCAAAATCTACCACTTCCCTTTTTGGACCATTTTCTCTCGCTCCACTTCAAAGAATTCCAACGCCCGTTCTACCTGTAAATCTATGTTCTTAATGCGCATGGTCGAATGACAGATGGTGCGCTTCCTGCCATCGGTCAGCTTATTCCATATGCGTTCTACGACTTCATCTTGCTCAAGAAGCGCTTTGAGCACTTCGGGCACCGCAACGCCGAGAGGATCTGGGTCTTCAAAAATTTCAAAAGCAACCTTTTCGCCGGTGAGTAAACCTAAATCGGACATGTTTTTTTTACTGATCATCATGCAACGCATGCCCGGGATATGGGAGTTTAGTCCGCATTGAATGTGCCCTTCTCCGTTGATTTTTAGCACAATTCGGGTACGGTGCTTTTGAGGAAAATCCGCAATAATCGTTGTCGAAATACTCAACACGTTGTGCGGCATGTTGGGGAACATGGGTTCTATAAAGGCTGTGCCGGTATAGAGTAATTTCATTTTACCAGGGATCTGTAAATGACGTATCCGTTAAAAACGCGGGGTCCGAAAACGTCTTTAAAAAATCTAATAATCCTTGTTTTTGAGCAATGGACCAATTCCGTCCAACTCCCACAGCTTTCATGTTAGGATCGAGCGTCGGTGATGGATGTCCGCCCATTTCATAAAAATCAAGCACCTCAGCAAGCGTCTGAAAACGACCGTCGTGCATGTAAGGGTAACTGTATTCAACATTGCGTAATGACGGGACCTTGAATTTACCGCGGTCTGACGGATCTCCCGTAACCGCCTCGCGTCCTGCGCCCACAACATAAATGCTATCTAATCCATTGTTTGTGAATTGCAGCAATCCGTGTGCACCCAATTGATACCCTGTGGTCGCTAAACCGTGACAATGGAAACAATCGCCTTGTTCGTTGTTGAAAATATCAAAGCCCAATTGTTCTGAAGGCGTAAATGTATACGTACCCTGTATATAACGATCGAGCTTGCTACCCCCACTTACCAGAGTACGTACGAACTGAGCCAATGCTTTCGCGGTATTTTGTCTCGTGATAGGGTCATCAGCACCAAAAGCTTCTGCAAATAGCTCAACATAGGTAGGATCCTGGGCCAATTTTGCAATGACGTCCGGCCATTGTGCATGCATTTCAATAGGATTAACGATGGGATCTTGTACCTGATCTTCTAAACTGTTTTCTCGTCCATCCCAGAAGAAGAAATCTTGCCAGGCCATGTTCGATAGTATCATGGCATTCACTGTACCTGTGATACCGTCTATTCCTGTAGAATATCTTGCTGGCTCTGCAAAGCCATTTTCTTGACTGTGGCACGAACCACAACTTTGCGTATTATCACCGGAAAGCCTCGGGTCAAAGAACAAATGACGCCCCAACTTTACACCTTCTTCGGTAAGGGAATTGTCCAGGGGCACATCCGGTGTTGGAAAATGGGACGGGTATTCTAAAGCCAAAGGTGTAGGATTGTGCAACGGCTCGTCGGGCCCACAACTCGCAGCTATGAACAACAGGACCAATGGCACTAAAATCAACTTACTCTTCATCTTCATTAATGGGTTCTACCGAACTAGTATATGCATCGAATTTACGAATGACTTCCTGCATATCCTCAGGTAAAACACTTTCGTAGCGGTGTTGTTCGCCCGTTTTTGGATGCGTAAAGCCTAAACTCTTTGCGTGCAGGGCGTGACGGGGACAAGCTTTGAAGCAATTCATAATGAACTGCTTGTATTTTGTAAACGTCGTTCCTTTCAAAATTTTATCCCCACCGTAACGCTCATCATTGAACAAAGGATGGCCTAAATACTTCATATGAACACGAATCTGGTGGGTACGACCCGTCTCCAGTTTACAACTAACAACCGTTACATAGCCGAAACGTTGGAGCACCTTGTAATGCGTTACTGCATGTTTTCCTTCGCTTCCGTCTTCGAAAACTGCCATCTGTAATCGGTCGGATAAACTTCTACCGATGTGGCCTGTAATGGTTCCTTCATCTTCCTTGACATTGCCCCAGACAATCGCGATGTATTCACGTTGTGTGGTGCGGTCATAAAATTGCTTCGCAAGATGGCTCATGGCCAATTCTGAAGCGGCAACCACCATAACGCCCGTGGTATTTTTATCTAATCTGTGAACTAAACCTGGGCGCTGCTCACCGCTAGAGCCTACCGGTAAATTTTCAGCCAAATACGCTAAAGCGTGGACCAAAGTACCGGTGTAATTTCCATGACCAGGATGACAAACTAAGCCCGCTTCTTTATCGATTACAATAACATGTTCGTCCCGGTACAACAAATCCAATGGAATATTCTCTGGTACTATCTCCGTTTCGCGCGGCGGATCTGCCAGCACCAATTCCACCGTATCCCCCGCTTTTACCTTGTAATTGCTTTTTACGGGTAAGCTATTGACATGAATGGATCCTGCATCGGCAGCTTTTTGAATCCGACTTCTCGAGGTATCTTCTAGAAAATTGAAAAGGAATTTATCTACACGCAGTGGATTCTGACCCTTATCGGCAGTGAAGCTGTGGTGGACATACAGTTCATCATTAGAAGTACTATCGTGCTGCTCGTCCATTAAATTTTGATCCATTTAGTATAGGTTACAGCGCCGTTTTTAAGGGTGCGTATGAGGTACATACCTTTCGGCAAAGGAGTGATTTCCAATTCTATTCTTTCTTCGCCGCTTGCATTCAACAGTACCTGTCCATTAAGGTTTTGTATGGCAACTTCAAACTGGCCTGCCTCTTTTGACGCAACACTTACCCATTGGCTTGATGGATTAGGATATATTTCAAATGTATCAATAGCCGGAGCTGTCACAGCCATAGTAGTCGGAGTGTAACGAAAAAATGGTCGAAGTACTAAAGCACCAGGTTCTAAAGACGGATACCAATTAAAACCATCACCGTAATAACGTGGCATGGCATTGGGCAATGTACGTTCTTGATCGAGACCTACATACATGGTGGTAACGGGAGAAACATCTACATAACCGATCCATACAGCTGGATAGGCGCTGATATCCAATGCAGAGTCCAAAGCAAAATGAAAAATGTCATTCCGGTCCCAATGCAATGAATGTTGGTACACAGAGTCTGTCAAATATAAAGGTGCACCAGGCGCCGAGCCAGAATCGGCAGGTGCCCAAACGGCCATTCTAAAGGTATATACTGAATCCTCGAACCAAGCGAAATTCATGGAAATACCTTTCAAGGAATCGTTCGACCCTAAGCCGCCGGTATTAAATTTTTGAGCAACGCGCGACCCCGAAACATTCTCAATCCCATACGCACGCTCGGCTGTTCCGTCGTCAAGAGCAAGGTAATTGTCTAAATGCAAAGTTCCTTGTACCGTATCGTTTTGTCGCGTCCCTGCCGCGGAACCGTCAAACCACACCTTCGTAGTGACCTTTGTAGGACCGTTTAACGTACCTAAGGCACCTGCCGGAACGGCAACATCAAAGGTTAGATCTTGATCGTGCTGAGTCGTCGTAATTACAGGAACAGCAGTTTGCTGTTGAATAAGTATCCCATTTTCTTCCCATCGGTATTGACCCAAGTTTAAACTCCAACCACCCGAAGGCACTGTTCCTAATCTGCGGTACGTGAAAGTGAGGTTGTTAGGGCGGTTAGCTATCGTATTGCTCATGCTGAGCCACCACGGCCAAGACGTGTAAGGTCCATTGCCCAAAATGAGTGGATGGGGTCGAGCAAAAGCAGGTTCAGTTACAACGGAATCACCAGGATTTCTGTCTTTATCTAACTGCACGTAATCTACATTCCATACATCATACGCACCGCCGCGCGCGCCGTAGGTTGCCAATCGGAAGCGGAAACCTTTCTTTAAAAATTGGCTTCCTGTCACTGGAATCATTGCCGTTTTAAAGGCATCTGCATTACCCGTTCCTTTCTCACCCCAAATCTGTGTCCAAGCCGAATCTACAGGCGAATAATAAGAAACAACTAAACTGTCCGAAGGTGAAGGTGCCTCGCCTCTACCGGCGCGTTGGTATTGGAATGAAAGCCAAACATCCGTCGCGCCCTGGAGATTAATGTAGTTTGAGGTTAATTGGTCTGAAATACCATTCGTGGTTATGTTGCCCGGTTGATAGGGCTTTCCAAAAGCATTGCATCCATCAAAAGTCGCTACACCGATAGAGTTTTGAAACAGTGGCACGGCATCATTGATCCAAACGTCCTGATCACTCCACAATTCTTGCATAGGTCGATCCGAACGGTAACTAAAATCATCTACGAAAGGGGGATTGATTGTATCTGTTGTTTCTGTATTGAAGTGTGCCGTTACTCCTCCGCTCAAAGGGTGCGTTTGCTCAATCACTTGCGCCTGCGCAATACTAAATGCACCTAAAAAAACGAACAGAAAAAATCGCATAATTATTGGGGTAAGGAATCTAAAGGTGGCGCTTGAGGTACATAGGCTGCAGTCAGCCATAAATCGACTGAACTGCCTACAGGAACCTCCGCATCCATCTGAAATTCCGGAAACTGTCGCAATACAAACGCAGCAGACGTATCGTTTATTTCACCATCAATTATGGTTGCCCCTAAATTCAAGCTGTAGGTCATTAGCGTTTGCTGTGCTTGGATATACGTCAGTCCTTTTAAATCGGGTAAAAAAGCATTTCGATCGCTTTGGCCTCCACTCACATAAAAGACAAAATGACTTCCTGTTTGGTAAGGCGTTTGCTCTTCTGCAAGAACACCTTTTTCATCGATCACTTTCAAAACTAGGTCGTGGCTCAGGTCCGGTATGAGCACAAGACTATCTACAAAAAAACCTTTGTCCTCAAACTTACTTAGTACATAACTAAGCAACTGATCTTTATAATTCGGCAAAGGGTATTTAGGTAATGAAGATGGATTTGTACTCAAAAAAAGTGTGCGTCCCAACTTAACTTCCGCATAAGCCTTTGGGAAAACTTCCACTACGGCTCCTTCATTTACACCGGGAACATAATGCGTTGAATCAATCACCTCATAAGACAAGCCTACGGACTCAAGTGCTTCTACCGCTTCTGACAATTCGAGTAGTCGAATGTCCGGTACGACGACTGTTTTTCCATGTTGCGTAGTACGGTGCATCCACCACAATACACCCGCAACGACCAACAACACGCTCAAAATAGAGAAGAGCGCTGTTTTTAAAAAGGTCTTGCTAAAAAGAAAAAGTATCCACTGCTTCATGAGGTAAAGATACTTTTTATCATCCCGGAATCGAAAGCAGAGTTGCATTACATTTACAACTATGGAAAAAGGCGTTAAAACCGTAGTCGTTCTCGCGGGAGGATACTCTTCCGAGCACGAGATAAGTCTTGCCTCAGGGCAGATGGCATGTGCTGCCTTTGAGGCAGCTGGATACCGAACTCTATTCGTAAAAGTAGACCGCTCCGGCTATTCACTTAAGGGCAAAAATGTACGTCTTGATGAATTAGGGGCCGATTATGTCTTTAATAGTATTCATGGCTCTCCAGGTGAAGATGGACACATGTCCGGTGTATTGGAATTATTGAATATACCGCACAGCACCTGTCCTACATTCCAAAGTGCATTAACCTTTAATAAAGCCCAATGCAACGCTGTCTTGAGAGATGCAGGAGTTCGTGTACCGATGGGAAGGTTGTTTAATGAATTTCCAGGAATCACTGAATTCAAGCACTGGCGCTTTCCATTATTTGTAAAGCCTAATTGTGCTGGGTCAAGCTATGGAGTTTCTCGCGTTGAAGAACCCGAGCAACTTGAAGCTGCCTTTCAATATGCATTTACAGAGGGGGCTCAAGTCCTTGTTGAAGAGGGCATCACCGGTAAAGAAGTAGGTTGTGGTGTTTTGCACACAGCTTTCAATTTTGATTCCAAAAGTTTGGAATCGCCCCAAAGCAGAGCCATTGCCATTACCGAAATCGTACCTACAGATGGTGCCTTCTTTGATTACGAGGCTAAGTATAAGGGCAAGTCAAAAGAGATCACACCTGCAAGAGTTTCTGCGGCGCTTAGTTCAAGAATTGAGGCTATTTCTGAACGGGTTTATGACCTCTTAAACTTAAAAGGGATTGTCCGAATGGACTACATTATTGATGAAAACCACGAAGCAGTTCTCATTGAGGTAAATAGCATACCTGGATTGAGTCCGGCGAGTATTGTACCGCAGCAATTGGCTTCGAGAAATTGGTCTTTAGAGGAGGTACTTAGCACACTGGCTGAAGAGCACATGGCTGCCCATGAAGAAAAGAATAGCTAACTTCGACCTATGGCACGTATCGCTCTTTTCCCTGGATCCTTTGATCCTATTACCCTTGGTCACGTAGATATTATCGAACGTGCACTGCCGCTGTTCGATGAAATTCGCATAGCAGTAGGCACAAACAGCTCAAAGAACTACCTTTTTTCGTTAGAACAAAGAATTGCTTGGATCGAGCAAACTTTTGCGAACGAACCAAAGATTAAAGTGGTCACATATGACGGCTTAAC
>JGI20155J14468_10003962_pt1 | contig 10116 bp, 9 predicted proteins | sample COG_05_FD_14468 | JGI IMG/M metagenome (IMG submission 14468)
TCCCCGTATAGACTAGTTGTATGAATCTGAATTTTTTTCAATTCGTTCCCTTTTTTCGCACCATTCTTTTTCTTTTTACTGCGGGTAGTCTCCATGCGGAACAGATTGCAGAAGATTCCTCTCTCTCTATTCAAACAGTTCGCTTTCTTTCGCTGACAGATTATTCAGTCCAAATCGTTCTTTTAGGAGTAATATTGATGGGAATGGGGTGCGGGTTAATGGGAGGCTTTGTAGTCACTAGGAAGTTATCCCTTTTTGGTGATACCTTGTCACACGCTGTACTTCCCGGTGTCGCAGTGGGCTTTATATTTAGCCAGTCAAAAAATTCGTTCAGTATTTTAATGGGTGCGATGATCGCCGGTTTCCTAGGAGTATTTCTGATTTCCTTAATCAAAAAAACTACAAAAGTGAGACTTGATAGTGCGCTCGGATTAGTACTGTCCGGATTCTATGCAGTGGGAATTTGCTTATTAACTAGAATCCAGAAAATGGAATTTGGAAATCAATCCGGGATTGACCGATACCTTGTTTGGTCAAATTACCGGACTGTCGACAGCGGATGTTTTGGGGATGGGAATTTCATGCATTCTTATTCTTTTACTCACATTTTTATTATACAAAGAAATGCTAGTAACCGGATTTGATCCTGGATTCGCTCGTTCTGTAGGAATACCGGTGGATTTGCTTCAATACATACTTTGGATGTTATTAGCATTTTCTGTCATTACCTCCCTTCAGGTAGTGGGAGTAATATTGGTTTCCGCATTGTTAATTATACCGGCTGCAACTGCATCGATTATTACCCAAAGAATGAAGTCACTTCTTTTTTGGTCAGCCGGGCTGGGAATTCTAGCCGGAATTGTGGGAACATACTTATCATTTCTGGGCAATCGATTACCGACGGGGCCCTTGATCATATTAACCTCAACNAGTTTTTTTATTATTACCCTTTTCTTACATTTCAGAAATGGTCTTCTTTTCAAATGGATTCGCTCGCGGGGAAAAGAGCAAAAAATCACAATCGAAAACACATTAAAGGCAATCTACCAAGAATTGGAAAATCATAATTTTTCGGAAGATACAATCACACTTGGAAATCTAGCAAAAAGGAGAAGGATTAATATGCCAGAGGCCCATAAGGAGGTAAAAAACCTGGTTAAAAAAAATCTCGCTTTTCTGCTTCTTAAAAAAAATCAGACACTCCCGAATGAAGATATCTTGTCATTAACCCCAGAGGGTTGGAGTGAAGCATGCAGAATTGTGAGAAACCACAGACTATGGGAGTTGTATTTAACCAATGAAGTTCACTATGCCCCAGACCATGTTCACGAAGATGCGGAAAAAATTGAACATATTTTGGGCGATACAACGGTTCGAAAAATTGAACGAATTTTATCCAATCCAAGACGGGATCCCCATGGAAAATTAATCCCTAGCCAACAAGATATTGAACAGGGGTTTATCGAAAAAAAAGTAATTCGGACTGTATAATGGATCATTTTTTCCCACCCCTGGACTTACTTGATACCTTTGCCATGCCATGGGCATCACCAGAAGATATTATTTGGAACGGGAAAATTGTCGCGATGGGCTTTTTTGTTTGTCTTTCGTGTGGATTAATTGGCGCCTTTATCGTAGTTCGAAAACTCGCCTTAATGGGAGATGCAATTAGTCACGGAATCCTTCCCGGGCTCGCCCTTTCATTTATGATAACTCAATCAAAAGCCTTACTCCCCATGTTCATTGGTGCCTGTATTGCCGGATTGCTATGTAGCCTTTGTATTGAATGGCTTCAAAAAAAATCACCCCTTAAAGCAGATGCAGCTCTTGGCTTAACATTTACCAGTTTTTTTGCTTTAGGCGTCCTGTTAATTACTCAAATGGGAAATAACGCACATATTGATGCAGAGTGTTTACTGTACGGAGAAATTGGATTCACTCCTCTCGCGAAAAATTTAAAATGGGGGGCTATTGAACTTGGTCCCCGTCCCCTTGCGACCATGGCAATGGTTACACTTTTAATCATTTCTATAATGATTGTATTTTACAAGCAATTGCTTGTGACAAGCTTTGATGAAACACTTTCGATATCACTAGGGTTACCAATCAAAGCAATCCATTATGGACTAATGTTGCTCCTTGCTACCACTATTGTCGCAGCATTTGAATCAGTGGGAGTAATTCTTGTCATTGCGATGCTTATCTTTCCCTCCACCACTGCCTCCTTTTTCTTTTCTCGGATGCCAGCAATTTTATTTTCTACAATCCCGTTGGCTTTTATTTATTCTTTCGGAGGATTTTTCTTGGCTCGATGGCTTGATTGCTCGATTGCAGCATCCATGGTTGTAATTGCAATGTTTTGCTTTGGATTGGCATGGCTGTTTGGACCGGTTGATGGTGTAATCCCAAAACTGCTGTATCGGAAAGTATCGGTCTAGAAGAAACCTTCTCGAACAGGCACAAAAAAAGCCTTCGATTTCTCGAAGGCTTTTTTACTAAATTTGAGAGGAACTAAAGTTATCCCTTCTTTTCTTTCTTTCCTTTTCCTTTTGCCAAAGCAATCTTGGAAGCAGTCTTATTTTTGCAATTGCAACCGTCAATGCTTACGCGGGCACCTTTTTTGAGTTTTGTTGGGCAATCAATACCAACCATTTCAGTTTTGCTNCCTACTTGGACTTTCTTTTCCTTTTTTCCTTGAGTAATTGTAAGTGTTTTTGACTCTTCATCGAATCCAACAACCTTGCCGTGAATAGCTTTGGATGGACAACCGGCAAACACGGAACCAGCAAATGCGATAGAGGCGAGTAATAAGAATAATTTTTTCATAGTGGGTAATATATTTTGTTAATATGTTATGTATTAGAAATATCATTCAATGAGCAATTACAAGATAGACAAGGAAGAAGTACTCAATTTTAATAAATTTACTGAACGACCTTACAAGAAATACTAAAACCTAGATTTTCCTACCCCTTGATGAAACTCGTAACGATTTATTTCCTCCTCCTATCCACATTTGCCCTATTAAACGGCCATCCGATCCCTGATATTCCCGTAATTGGTGATTTTGATCAAAACGGGTCCAGTGTGATCACCGTGGAAATTGATACCCGTAGCTTTGCTGATGACCCCGAAGAAGTTCCCATGCTCAGCGGACCCGCTTTTGATGAGCTAACAGCGGAAGAAAAAAAAGACTTACTGCTGGAAGGAAAAAACCTAATTACCGAGGCTTTGCTTATTCGATTTAATGAAAAAGAATGGTTTTTACCTGACTTTGAATATGACTTTGAAAAAAAAATCGGGGGGAACACCGTTGAAGAAAGTGATACCTTTGTCATCCGGGGATACGCTCGCATAAAGTTAAGTTCGGAATCCCAATCCTATCAAATTCGTGCCAAGGAATCAGCAGTTTATGATATTATATTTACAAACCGGCTAAATGGCATACCACAAAAAAGAGTTAATGTTTTATTTCCTGGAGAAAACAGCTTTACTTTAGATTTGACCAATTTTTTTGGACCGGGAGAGGAAAGTAACAGTACCGAATCATCCAAGTTCGAATATAAAGACACTGCTGATTCGCAAAGCACATTCATTTCATTTCTCCGACAGGGATTTGTCCATGTTGTTCCTCTCGGACTGGATCATATTTTATTTGTCTTCGGTTTATTTCTTTTGTCCAGAANATGGAAACCCCTGATCTTACAAGTGAGTGCATTCACATTAGCNCACACCCTAACTTTGGGTCTAGCCACATTGGGTATCATTTCAGTTTCTCCCCAAATCGTGGAACCAATTATTGCCGCCAGTATTGCGGTCATCGCTCTGGAAAATATTTTTTTCCCAGGATACAAACCCTATCGCTTAGTAATTGTTTTTATTTTTGGGCTGATTCATGGTCTTGGTTTTGCCGGTGCATTAAGTGGATTTAATCTTGAACCCACCTCCCTGTTACTTGGATTGTTTGGGTTTAACCTAGGCGTTGAGTTTGGACAGCTTGCTTTGCTCATTGCTGCTTATTTGTTAACCGCTCAAATTAAAAATCAGTCAAATTATAGACAATGGGTTGTCATACCCGGTTCACTCACTATTGCCCTTCTCGGCGTATATTGGACGATTGAACGAATCTTCTTTTAACTGTTATCGAATTCGATCTTCAAAAAAATTGATGTAACTGATCAAAAATCCTTGAACATTCCGTGGTTTTAAAGTTTTAAGGGTGAGTCCAAATTGATGTTTAAAAGAATTCTATATTTCCTTTCTTTTCTTTCAGCACTCACAATAAGCGGTATGCCATTGGCCATCGTTCAAGTGGGAGCGTGGTTGAATATGATCGATGAATTTTATGAGGAAACCCAATCAATCAGTTTATCCGTAGAATGGACATTCAACGGGGATCTCCCCTGTAGTGTCTGTCAATTTGTGAGTGAACAAACAGATTCAGGTAAAAAAGGTTTAACAGCCACAGAGCTTTTTTCGCACAAGTTAAAATTAGCGTCCGAAATATCTGAAATTATTACTGACCATGGACTAAAAATGGTGGGGGAATTATACCCTCCTATCGGGTATGTCTCATCAACCTACGATCCAGCGGAGCTACCTCCTCCGCGAATCAGAGCGTAAGTCATTCTCTCTTCGAACCCGTCTTTCCGCACAATCGCGGAAGAAGCTACAAATTTGCGTAATTAAACTNACGCGCACGGATTCGATTTTTTTACNCTATGTTCTAACTCTTTACACTTTATATAATTATGAAAAAAACTTCTCTCTTCTTTCTTACCATTCTTTTAAATGCCCCCTTTTCCTTTGCTCATGATGAGCCCTGGTCTGCTGCCCGACCCGATGGCCACGCTCCCATCTCCGTAATGGGAGATCATATGCACACCATGGGCGAATGGATGGTATCCTATCGCTTCATGACCATGGAGATGGAGGGACTACTCGATGGATCCAATGATATTAGTGCATCTGATGCGAACACTACTTATGGCTATAATAAGATGATGCTTCCCAAGTCTATGACTATGGATATGCACATGTTTGGTGCGATGCATGCGATTTCTGACAAGTGGACATTAATGTGCATGCTCCACTATTTAGACAACGAAATGACCATGCAGGGTTCAAGTATGGGCAAGATGGAGTCGAACGGAATTGGAGATTTGAAAATCGCGGGCCTTTACGATCTAGCCCGATGGGACTCTGGGCGTCGTATCCATCTCAATATTGGGCTAAGCCTTCCAACCGGTTCCATTGATGAAAAGTCGGGTAACAACACACTCGGCTACGGCATGCAATTAGGTTCGGGAACTTGGGATTTCCATCCTGCAGTAACCTATTTGGCCAAACTGAGAACTATTCTTACGGGGCACAACTTGGAGGAATTCTTCGAATTGGAGAAAATGATCAGGATTACTCCCTCGGTAACAAATTGGAGGCGGGATTATGGGGAGCTCGTAAGATTACTGATTCCCTTAGTGCATCAGCAAAGCTTGATTATTCCAACCAAGGTGAAGTCGACGGTGCTCACAAGGGATTGTCCACCATGCAAAAAAACATGAGCCCAGGTAATCAAGCTACTTCTCAAGGGCGTGATATAACCGCATTAGGTTTAGGCCTTAATTACTATTTTCAAGATGGTGGACTGAAAGGCCATCGCTTGGCTGCAGAATGGGAAACACCCCTCGATCAAAAAGTAAATGGTGTCCAACTGGAACTTGATTCCACATGGACTCTTGGATGGCAGTACGCCTGGTAATTATAAATTATTACCTTTTCCACCCCTTTGACTTTCACTTCAAAGGTCAGAGGGGTGAATTTTTGATCTGAATTTTGCCCTCAATCTATTTTGTTCAAATGAACAGATTTTAGATTAAAACAAAATTTTATAATTTCTTTGATTTTGGCTTCCGGTTTAATTTAAAATAGGTAAGTGTTCAAAGGAGCATAATGTCTAATTTTAAATCACTCGCTTTTTTCTTTCGACCACCGGCGATAGCAAGAGGGTTATGCTTCTTCTTCATCTTTTATTTTGCCTTTCTATATCTCCAAAAGGTTGTGCAGGCCGAAGAAACCTCGGTGCAAACCAATGAGCTCGATCCGTTTGTCATTACCGCCAAGGGAGGATTTGCCACTTCATTGCGTTCATCTCCATGGGCAATTAATAGATTAGAGGGGACCGAGTTGCTATATTCTGCTCGCTCTCTTCCCGAGTCTTTATCCGGCCTTAACTCAGTCATGGTTCAAAAAACCGCACTCGGACAGTCTTCGCCTTACATACGCGGTTTTACCGGTTACCATAATGTTCTGCTAGTAGATGGAATTAGAATTAACCATTCGGCGATGCGTTCTGGTCCAAATCAATACTGGAGTACGGTGGAAATGCTCGGTGCGAACCGCCTTGAAATTGTTCGCGGACCCAATGGTATAATACACGGAGCAGATGCCATTGGAGGTGTCGTTAATATCATATCGAAAGAGCCCCGATTTACAGATGGGGAAATGTCACATAACGGACAATTAATCGGCCGGCTTTCATCAGCCGAACATTCATGGACCGCGGGAGTTAAAGGTAATTTCTCTACACCTGATTGGTTTGCCGAACTATCCCATATTGAACGTTCTTTCGGAGATCTTGAAGGAGGAGCAGATATCGGTGAGCAAGAAAACACCGGCTACGATTCCAGAGGTTCCCAGTTTCGATTGTCCCGTAAATTGAATGAAGATACCCGATTCACTTTTGGATTTCAAAACGTGTTTATGGATAATGTTCCCCGAACCCATAAAACGATAAATGGTTTAACTTGGGAAGGGCTCACTCCGGGTTCCGAAATCTGGCGACAGTTGGATCAGGAAAGAAATCTCTTTTATGGAAAATTTTCCTGGGAAGATGCTGGGGGATTTGCCGATGCAGGCCTGCTGACACTGAGCCTACATAAACATGAACAGGAGCGCCAACGGATGAGAGGGTCAGTAAGCGGTTTGGCTACTGGTGGAGATTTCCAATATTTCGGGCTCGAAGATCTCGGATTTTCATCCCGGTTTGAAACCGATGATCCATGGGGAGGGCGGCTGGCATACGGTGTAGAATGGCAAAGAGAATCCCTGTATTCCGGTGGTTACAAGTTTAATAGCTCACAAATAAAGAGTGCGGAATTAGTCCAAGGCCCTCTTGCCGCAGATGCCCACTATGACCGATTTGCTTTTTACCTAAGTGACAACTTCCTGCTTGGGGATTGGATTGTTGAACCTGGAATACGCTTTTCTTCGATTCAGGCTGACCTTGAACGCTATTATCTCAAGAACAGCGATTCTTCGACTCTGCAACCATCCGAGAAAAAAAATTATAAGGAACTGATTGGAAGCATACGGGCAAGCAGAGAGGTCATGCAGGGTAACTTTCTCTTTCTTGGTCTGTCTGAGGGATTTCGTCCGCCTAGTTTATATGACCTTACTTCCACGGATGAGACCAGTGCAGTAGAACGGCCAAATACCTCACTTGATTCAGAAAGTTTCTTACAAGCAGAAATGGGTTTTAAAGGAAGCTCCGATTCATGGAATTGGGAAGCTTCCTATTATCATACCTGGATTAATGATATGATTGTACGCTCGCCAATTGAATCTGGAAAATCAGATGTTNTAAAAGCCAATGCAAACGGCTTTATTCATGGATTGGAAATTCAAGTTGGGCACGACTGGTCCCCTTCGTGGAGCTCACAATTTCGGATTTCGTTAATCGATTCAGAGGTGGAACAATTGCGAGATAATAACGCAACTGGATCTATTACTGTTGACGGTCGAAACTACGACCCAATTGACCGGGCAACCACCCGGCTCATGCCCCCGCAGTTTCATTTTGTTACCCGTTATGCTCCTCCAAAGTCTAATTGGTGGGGAGACATTTCCATTTTGGCAGTGGGGAAGGCGGATGATCTGTCATTAAAAGATGAAACAGATTCCTCCCGAATTCCCTCGAATGGAACTCCTGGTTACGCGGTAGTCGGAATAAGTGGTGGACGAAAATGGGGAGATAATTCATCCGTTTTCCTTGCGGTGGAAAACCTGGGTGATGTTGACTACCGGGTGCATGGTTCCGGCTTAAATGGAAGTGGTCGAAACTTTATACTTTCATTCTCCCGCTCATTCTAAAGTGTTTTATAAACACAATAATTTTTAAGTGATATTTTCTTTTTGCGGACAGTAAGAAGAAAAAATTCATAAAACATTTTTTCATAACACCAATAAAATAAGGGATACCTTCCAAAAAAAAATCTAGTTTTTTATTACTTTATGGGTGAAACTTTTTATATGAATTTGTAGTTTATTTATTGTTATGAAAACTATATTTTTTGCCCCACTGGTTTTTCTGATTACTTTACAGTTTACATTGTATGCAGCCCTTCCAGGGGATATATTTTCCTCTTCGATTATCCAAGCTGAAGCAGTGGCGATCGATAAAATCCTCAACAGCACATACCAAAAGAGAAATGTCAAAATTCCCGCTAAGATAGACGAATCAGCGTTGGTTAGAAGATTGTACCTTTCCTTGGTTGGAAGAATTCCCACTTTTGAGGAAATAAATTCCTACCTCTCCGACACATCAGTCCAAAAAAAGTCTCAGCTTATTGAAAAACTGACCGAGTCGTCAGGCTATAATAGCCATATGTTTAACTGGTGGGCTGATTTACTTAGATTAAAATCACGAATGCGTGGCGGTAACCAGATACAAGCCGGTCAACTTTACAATCACTGGGTAAAAGAACAGGTCGTACAAAATGTACCCTTTGACCAAATGACATATTCTTTAGTAACTGCAGAGGGATACCCGTGGGAAAACGGAGCCGTTGGCTATTACCTACGGGACACAGGCATGCCCCTTGATAATATGTCCAACACCGCTCAAATCTTTCTTGGAACACAAATGGTTTGTGCGCAATGCCATAACCACCCTTTTGATAAGTGGACCCAAATGGAATACTACAAGATGGCATCCTTTACCTACGGGATTTCCACCCGTATGGGACAGGGGTTACAAAAGAAAATTGGGCAGTATTTTTATCAACAAACCAAAGGGTTATCGAAAGCAGAAAAGAAAAAGTTAGGGAATTCTCAAAAAGCACAGGTGCTCAGAAAGGCGATTCAAGAAATGGTACAGCCCCTTCGATATGGAGCCACTCATACTGGCCGAAAACTCAATTTGCCCCATGATTATCAATACGAGGATGCAAAACCCAAAACAGTGGTGAATTCCGAACCTATTTTTGCACCAGACTCCCTGAATAAAGAAATAGAAAATCCTGTTAATGCGTATGGCCAATGGATCATCTCAACCAATAATCCACGCTTCACTAAAGTAATTTCNAATAGAATGTGGAAGAAAGTATTTGGCCGTGGAATCATAGAACCTGTGGACGATTTACGTGACGATTCAGAATCTTCCATTCCTGAATTATTAACTCACTTAGAATCGCTCATGGTTCGTGTGAAGTATGACCTTAAAGAATTTCAAAAGATCCTGCACAATGTGGAAGCCTTTGAAAGAGAGGCTACGGGTCGTGAACTTACCAATGTCGAAAAATATTATTTTGAAGCACCTATCCTTAAGCGCATGAGTGCTGAGCAACTGTGGGATTCGATTGTTGCCCTTTCCATTCCCGAGGTTGATGAGAGAAAAGCGGATTCCTCAAAAGTTGAACTTCGACTCAAAAACTTTGCGAATTATCAAAAGCAGGTTGACGACTTGAGCGAGAAAAAATTCGTTCAACTCGCCAAAAAAGGTGCTAAAGAGAATGCCCGAATCAATAATAATATGAATGAGATTCAGCTTAAAATTCGAGAAGCACAGGAAGCAGATGATAGACAAGCTGTATCAATGCTAAGACGGGAATATGGAAAAAAACGAAACGAACAAAAGTCCCTTTTTGCAGGTTTGGTAATGGGTTCCGAATTTGATGTCCAATCTCTTTATCGTGGTGGCAAAAGTAAAACTTCTTCCGATCCTAGATGGAAGGGATATTCCGGAAATTTAATGCGGGCTTCAGAAATTGAAACTCCTGCCCCCCCCGGCCATTTCCTTCGAGAATTCGGCCAATCAGATCGTGAGGTCATTGAAAATGC
>JGI20155J14468_10003964_pt1 | contig 10113 bp, 11 predicted proteins | sample COG_05_FD_14468 | JGI IMG/M metagenome (IMG submission 14468)
CTAGTACCCCAAATAATCGCCAGCTTCCTGTATGATTTTCCACAGTTTACTTGCGTTTTCTTTATTCATTAAGTTTTAAGTAACTTTATAGTTATAGTTTTTTTTGGTTAATCACTACATCTACAAGTACAGCAATTAATAAATTTAGCATGGTAATTCCACAAATTATAATAAAACTGAAAAAATAAATCCAAGCCCACCAATAAACATCTTGCAAAGGTAGCATAACTTGTTCCCAGCTAGATAAAGTTAAGACCTGGAATAATGTAATCATTGCAACCCCAACATCTCCCCATCTTTCAGGAATATTGGTGCTAAATAAAATTGATCCTATAGTTGCGTAGATATAAAGAATTATAAATAACAATAATCCTACATAAAATACTCTTTTCACCGAAGATAATAAGGCTTCTATTATCTTTTTTAATTCTGGAATGACTGAGATAATTCTTAACACTCTAAATACTCTCAATAATCTTAATAGTAAGAAACTTGAATTATTAGGTATTGGAATTAATGAAATTAATACAATTAAAGTATCAAATATATTCCAACCACTTTTAAAAAAATTTAATTTTTTAGGCTCTCCAATAAATCGGATTAAAATTTCAATAACGAAAAAAACAGTAATTGAGTAATCTAAATAATTTATTGCTTGTGTTGTAAATTTACTTAAATCGTAAGTATTAACCCCAATCGTTATTGCATTTAATATTATAATTGAAATTACAATAAATTGAAAAATTCCACTTTCTTTTAAATTGTATAAAATTTTATTCATATCCTGTTTAAATTCTAGAGATAGTTAATCTCTAAAATTGATAAATTCAATAGGAAGACCAATGTCAATTGTCTTGATTGCAGCTATAGCATCTTGAAGGTCATCTCTTTTTTTTCCATCAACCCTTAATTCTTCTCCTTGAATTTTGATCTGAATTTTAAGCTTTAGCTTTTTGATATCACCAATAATCTTTTTTGCATTTTCTTGGCTTATTCCTTCTTTTAATTCACTAACCTGTCGAATGGTTCCACCTGTTGCTCCTTCTGAATTCTTAACACTTAATACTCTTGGATCTACTTTTCTTCTTATTAGGTGAGTTTCTAATAGTTCATTGACTTGTTTAAGTTTTAACTCATCTGTGGCTATTGTTGTGATATTTTTATCTTTTCGTTCTATTGAAATATTAAGACCTTTAAAATCATACCGGTTACTAATTTCTCTTAAGCAATTGGCTAGAGCATTATCAAATTCTTGATAATTAATTTTACTGATCACGTCGAATGTAGGCATAATATTTTTTATTAATTTATATGTTAATATATTTTTTATTAAAATAAATTAAAGATAAGATAATCATTAAAAATGAAAAAAGTTAAAATTCATATAAGAAATAACCATTGGAAAGAGGGATTTTTACCTTGTGATCCAGAAGGTGAAAAGCATAGCACAATCACTAAAGAAGAATTCGAAAAAGGACTTAGTCAACACCCAGAAATAAAAGATAAGATTGAATATTTTGTAGATTGGGATGAAGATAATTATCTAACTTCTATGAAAGATGCAGATATTTTGCTTGGTTGGCAATTTCCAACAGAAAATATTAGAGAAATTGCACCAAACCTTAAATGGATCCATGTTAGTTCAGCTGGAGTTAACCATCTATCACCCTTTGACTGGATGAAAGAAGATTTAGTTTTAACTAATAGCAGTGGAGTGCATTCTAAAAAAGCAGGAGAATTTGGTTTAATGAGTATTTTAATGCTTCAAAATCAAATGACCAAAATAGTTACAAACCAGAAAAATAAAGAGTTTGTTACTTTGCTAAGTAAACCTATTGAAGGTTATAAAGTTGTGGTTGTTGGAACTGGATCCTTAGGTGGATCATTAATTAAACATATTAGCAAACTTGGAGCAGAAGTAATTGGAGTTAACCGAAGAGGAAAAGATGTCGAGGGTTGCTCAAAGATAATCACATTTGATAAAATAGATGAAGTATTGCCAAGTACTGATTTTTTATATCTTGCAGTTCCTGAAACAGAAGAAACAAAAGGATTAATTAATAAGACTAGATTAGATAGTCTTAAATCTACCTGTGGAATTGTAAATATTGGCAGACAATCTGTTCTAGATTATGAAGCTTTAAGAATTAAATTGGAAAAAAATGAAATAGCAGGGGCTATTTTAGATGTATTTTCTCATGAACCTATTCCAAAAAACTCTAGTCTTTGGGATACCCCAAATTTAATTATTACCCCTCATATTTCATCAGACAGTCAAGGTAATTATATTGAAATGGTATTAAAAATATTTTTCAAAAATCTTAAATACTTTATAGAAAACAAGGAACTAATTAATCAAATTGATCGAAAATTAGGTTATTAGAAATTGATATAGAGACAATTTGTTTGATTACATTAACCATTAACAAATATAAATTATTGAATATATGAAAAAAGTATTATTTTTTATTCTTCTAACATTTAGCCTTAGTGCAACTGCAATAAGTAAAGAAACCACTTTTACTAATGAGATATTTGAAAAATCTCAATTAGATGGAAAAACTGTTGTAATTCATTCATGGAATAAGACCTGTGTAACTTGTGCTCAACAAGTAAAAATATTAGATAAAGCTAAGCAAGATTTTAAAGACGTTATTTTTTTAAGTTTTGAACAAACAAAAGATAAGGATATTGCTAAATTTTTAAGCATTGATTACTGGACTACAATTGTGGTTTATAAAGACAATAAAGAATTGTCACGTACCATTGGTCAAACAGATAAAGAAAAGATTTATTCTCAAATCAATTCACTATAACAATTTTAATCCTTAAGGCTTTAAGGTTTGTTTTTTTCAACAACAGGCTCAGTTACAGGTTTAATTGGATCATCAATAGGTTCAGTTGATGGGTTTAATTCAATACCAGCTGGCGTAATTGATTGAGGCATTGCAACGAATTGAGAGTCTGGATTTTCAACAACAGGTCTAACTTTTGATCTATAAAGACCATAAATACCAATCAAACTATGAAAAAATATTAAGAAAATAAAAAATCCATTAGGTCCAACTATACCCATAAAAACTGAACACAAAAAAGGCCCACCCATAGCACCCATACCAAATGTAAACTGCAAACTAGCTCCCGCTGCAACAAACTTTTCCTTAGGAATAAAATCATTAGTATGTGCTAAAATTAAAGAGAACATTGGAAGACTACAAAAAGAAAATAAAATTAAAAAAACATAAAACCAAAATTTACTGGTTGCTAAATCACCTGGCAAATACATTTGTCTTGAAGATAAAATTGCACAAAAGGCAAAGAATGAAGCTGCAAAAGTTACTATAATGATTACTTTTCTTCTATCAAACATATCTGACAATTTTCCAATTGGCCATTGAGAGATTGCACCTGATACTGCTAACATAAATGTAACTAGTGAGATTTGAAAAATAGAAAAGTTCATTGTTGTTGCGTATACCGCAAGCAGAGTAAACAATGCAGATTGAATAGTTCCATAAAAAAATGAACTAACCATTCCAAAAGGAGATGAAATAAATACTTCTTGTAATGACATTTTAGATATTTTTTTAAATGTTGGAGCTTTTCTTTTAGTAAGTAAAATTGGAATTAGTGCAGCTGAAGTTATAACTGAAATTAATATAAAAGGCTCAAAGTTAAGTGGATCACTAAAGTTAAGCAAAAACATTCCAAGTCCCATCGCACCATATAAAATGACCATGTAAACAGATAAAACACTTCCTCTATTTTTGTTACTTGCTCTATCGTTTAACCAACTTTCAGCAACAGTATAAATAGAAACCATACTAATTCCTGTAAGCACCCTTAATAGAAACCATGCAAAAGGACTTACATATACTGCGTGAATTAAAACTACTAATGAGGCTATTGATGCAAAAGCCGCGAATACTCTGATATGTCCTACACGAGAAATTATTTGTGGAATAGTTTTGGCACCAATAAAGTAACCAACAAAGTAACCAGACATCATAAATCCTGTTGCTGTTAAACTAAATTCTTCTTTTACAGCTCTAACCCCAAGTAATGATCCTTGAAATCCATAGGCAAGCATAAGTGCTCCCATTCCTAAAAATAACGCCCATGAATTTTTTAATACTTTTTCCATCTGAATCGGTATCTATTTCTGATTTGTGGCTAAATCAAGTTAATTGTCTTTTGAGAATTAAGAATTCTTAAGCTTAAGAAATGAGTGAATTGCAATTGTTAAGATGATGACTGCTCCACCTTGTATAGTCTCGATGCTAGGTTGTTCTTTAATCACCATCCATACCCAAAAAGGACCAATGATAGTTTCTAATAAAAAGAATAAATTTACCTCTTCAGCTGGAATAAATCTTGGAGCAATCGTTACCATTACAAAAGGAATTGCAACACACATCACGCACATCAAGGGGACAATATACAAGTCATGGTCAATAAGAGTGTAAGTTTCGATAAAAAACATGGCAAAAATAGCAACTAATAATTTTCCAACTACAGCAGCAGGAACCAAGTTCTTCTTTTTAGCTGATCTTATAGTTACAGCTCCAACTGCTAGACCTAAAGCAGTTATAAGCCCCAATAAATCTCCATAAATATTCCCTAATTGAAGCGAGTCATAGAAAATATAAACAGCAGCAAAAAAAGTAATTCCTATTGCAATCCAGGTTTTACTATCGGGCATTTCTTTTAAAAAAATTGCACCTAAAATTGCTGATAACATAGGTGCCATTGCGATCATGACCAATGTATTTGCAACATTGGTATTTTGAATTGAAACTACAAAGGTGATGTTAGTTATTGAAAAGGTTAATATATAAATTAGTCCATGGTGACCACTGGTAAACAGCATTTTGAAAAAGTTTGCTTTATAAATAATGAGCATTCCAATTAAGACTACAAAGAATGGAATAGCACCTCGATAAAAAACTAACCCCCAGGTGTCTACATTAGATAATCTAATAAATAAACTATCTGGGGTTATGAACATTACCGCAACAAAAGCTAACAAAGATCCTTTTTTCTGATCTGATAAATCTTTCATGCTTTTAATTCTTTCCAAAAAGTTTTTGCAAGATTAATTCCTGATAAATCATACAGTGTCTTTAATCCGGTAGGGGAAGTTACATTAATATCTCCATTTAATTTTTCATCAATAAAATCAATACCAGCAAAAAAAATATTTTCTTTTTTAAGATCTTTGGCAATTAATTTTGAGATTTTATTTTCTGTATTAGTCAATTTAATATTAATTGGTATTGCTCCTTTACTCATGTTACTTAAAAAAGATCCCTGTTTTGGAACTCTAGATATTGCTCCACATACTTTACCATTTATTAAAAACACTCTTTTATCTCCTCTGCTTATTTTAGGTAAAAATTTTTGACACATAATATGATCATGTTTTTTTATAAATTGATTGATTAATTTTAAATTAAATTTATCTAAAAGTTGAATATCATTTCCGCTATAACTATGAATAGGCTTTAAAATTACTTTTTTATTTGTTTTAAAAAATTTTTTAATCTCACTAATATTTTGAGTAAAAATAGTACTTGGCATATACTTTTGATATCTAACTGAATATAATTTCTCAGAAACATTTCTAATTGATGTGGGGTTATTTAAAATCTTCACTTTATCTTTAATAGTATCTAAAATGTAAGTTGCTGAGATATACTCAAGATTAAACGGAGGATCTTGACGAATTAAAATAAATTTACATTTTGTAAGCACAAGTTTTTGTTTTCTTAAAATTTTATAAAATTTTTTATTTTTATAGTTAAATTTAATAAAAAATCCTGAAGCAATTACCTTTGAATTAATTACCGATAAGTCTTTAGGGTCATAATAAAATATTTTGTAGTTTTTATTCTGAATTTCTTGAGCAAGAAAAACACTGGTATCTGTTGTAGGGTTTAATTTTGTGGGGTTATTTCCTTGAACAGCAACAATTTTACTTATCATATAATTCACTTAAATCTTCAGTTTTAGAAAATTTACTGATCATATCATCTGCGTTAGTTGTTTTGTTATCAATCACTTTTTGTAAGTGATTTAAAAATACAGTTTCGTCTTTTCCATGCTTGTTAAGTATTTCTCTGTTTTCTAGCCCTTTTTTTGATAAATTTAATAGGGTTGATGACCAATAAAGAAGATCTTTACCCATTAATTGAGTATTAAAACCTTTCTTAGGAGCTTCAAAGTAAGCATTAATAATTTTATCTGCATCCCAATCAGAAACTAGTTCATGAACCTCATCTAAATTTCCATACAACATCCCAATATTAAAAGCAGGACCAGCACACAAACAATCCCACCCACATGTATCCATAGATCTAAGCTCAATATATTTTTTTAGTCTATTTTCTGTAAAGATTGTACTTAAGTGAGTAGTTAAGTCATTTTCAGTAGGTAATCGGTTAGATATTTCATCAATTTTACCATCCATAAAATCTTTAAAAGTATATTTTTGACCTGAAATATAAGTATCATCGTTCTGTATGAATAAAATTGGGAAATTTATTACAAATTCTGCATATTTTTCGAAATTTAATTCCTCAAAAAATAATTTAGGTAGACCACCTCTGGAAGTATTTTGCCAAACTTTTGATCGATAAGATAAATATCCACTATTTTTTTTTTCAACTATCGAAGAGTTTGCAAATAAAGCAATTGAAATTGGAACAATAGAGTTAACTATTTTAAACTTTTTTATAAAATCTTGCTCAGAATTATAATCAATATTTAACTGCGTCCCACAAGTTCGATACATCATGTCTAGACTTAATTCACCCCCTAAAGGCATATCTTTAGTCATCAGTTCATATCTTTGTTTAGGATTGTTAGGAATTTCATCTAATTTTGATATTGGATCAAACCCTGCGCTGACTATATTGATATCTAATTTTTTAGTAACTTGTTTTAACTCAAACAAATAATCCTGTGACTCTGCGCAAGCTTCATGAATGTGATTGAGTTTCTCTCCTGATAATTCTATTTGGTTTCCAGGCTCTAGAGTAATATTTTTGCCCCCTTTATTTAATCCTATTATATTTTCTTTTTCTAAAATTGGATTCCAGCCAAATTCTAAAAGGGCTGCAAACATATCTTTTACTTTTGTATAATTAATTCTTTTATTGTCTTGATTATTGAAAAGAAACTTTTCATGTTCAATTCCTATTCTAAAATCTTTTGTGTTTTTTATGCCAGATTCAAAATATTCAATTATTTGTTCTTTAGAATTAATCATAGATGTTTAGATAGTATCTTATTTTAGAAATTAAAGATAATAATATGGGGTTTTAGAAAAAATTCTTCTAACCATTGGTGAAAACTCATCTAAACTCATACTTTTATAATTTGGATCAAAAGAAGACTGATCATAATTTTCACAAAAGTTAATAGTTGCCTGATAATGTTCGTGATCTCTAAATTTATCTCTAGCATTTCTGTCTCCTCCTAAATGATGAGCACTGTAATAAGTTTGAAATAACCCATGATGCTGAATAATCCAATAAGTTCTTTCAGAAACATAAGGTCTTAGTATTGAAGCTGCATACTGAGAATGGTTCATTGGAGCTAAATCATCCCCGATATCATGTAATAAAGTGGCTACAACCATTTCTTCATTCTCACCATTTTTATAAGCTCGAGTTGCTGCTTGCAAAGAATGCTCTAGTCTTGTTATTTGATAACCTTCTAGCGTGGTTGTTTGAGAAGCTAAATATTTTATTATTCTATCAGCAGTCTGTCTTTCAAAACTTTTTTCATATTTTTCTAAGAGTTGGTAATCTTCTTTAGTCCCATTCTTCATTTCTGTGAAATTTACTTTTTTCATTACTAATTATTAGAAGCGGTGCTTAATAAAGATAATTGGGTAATTTTATTATCTCCAAGTTCATCAATAGGTTTTACAGGATAATCACCTGTAAAATAATGATCAGTTAGTTGAGGATAAGTTTCATTTCTATTTTCAAAGCCAATAGCTTTATATAGTCCATTAAGAGATAAAAATTTTAAGGATTTTGCTCCAATATATTCACAAATTTCATCATTTGATTTATTTGCGGCCAACAATTCTTTTTTTGTTGGTGTATCAACTCCATAAAAATCTGGATATCTAATTTCAGGGCATGCAATTTTAACATGAACTTCTTTGGCGCCTGCATCATATAACATTTTAACAATTTTGTGAGAAGTAGTTCCTCTAACTAACGAGTCGTCAATTAATATAATCTTTTTATTTTTAATGGTTGTTTGGTTTGCATTTAATTTTAATTTAACTCCTAGACTTCTGATTTTTTGACTAGGTTCAATAAAAGTTCGACCTACATAATGATTTCTTATCAAGCCATGTTCATAATTCATCTTTAAATGTTGAGCAAACCCAAGAGCTGCAGCGTTACCACTATCTGGAACTGGAACAACTATATCTGCATCAACATCATTTTCTTTAGCAAGTTCTGCTCCGATATTTTTTCGATGTTCATAAGCTGTTTTGTTATCAAGTATGCTATCTGGTCTTGCAAAATATATATATTCAAAAACACATGGCCTTACTTTTTTTGGAGGAAATGGTTTAATACTTTCTAACTTATCATTTTCAATTAGAACTATCTCTCCATTTTCAACATCTCTTATAAATTTCGCTCCAATTATATCCAGTGCACATGTTTCTGAGGCAAGAACATAACTATTTCCAAGTTTACCAATTACAAGCGGTCTAATTCCATAGGGGTCTCTAACACCAATTAGAGAATTTTGTGTCAGCATAACTAAGGCGTAACCACCTTGAATTTGAAATATTGCATCAACAACTTTGTCTATTGTTTTAGGTCTTTTAGATTTTGCAATTAATTGAACTATTGTTTCAGTGTCCGATGTTGTGTAGAAAATAGCTCCATCTTCAACTAACTTATTTCTTAAAGAAATCGAATTAGTTAAATTTCCGTTATGAGCAACTCCAATACCACCTGCATTAGTATCTGCAAAAAATGGCTGGATATTTCTTAGAGTGTTTTCACCAGTTGTACTATATCTATTATGCCCAATTGCATAATTTCCTTTAAGTTTTTCAAGCACTTTTTCTTTATTGAAATTATCACCAACTAAACCAAATCTTTTCTCAGAATAATATTTTTCACCATCAAAAGTAACTATTCCACAACCTTCTTGACCTCGATGTTGAAGTGCATGAAGACCAAGCGCCGTTAATGCTGAGGCATCTTTTGCATTACTTACACCAAAAACACCACATTCTTCTTTTAATTTTGGATCAAAGTTCTTTAATTTTTTCTTTAGAATCTTGATATGTTTTTTCATTAGGAAATTCTTTTATGAGATAATTACTACCTTTTTCAAGGTAAGGAAAGATGTATGATTGCTCTTTATTTATAGGCCATTTATCGTGATTGTAGACAATATGAAATCCTGAAAAAATACAAACTGCAATTATGTAAGCTCTAATGAAACCAAAAAAGAATCCAAATGTAGTATCCAGTCCGCCAATACCAGTATAATTAACAGCTTTACTTATTCCTTTATTAACCATTAATACCAAGAAAATTACTACCACAAAAATTACAATTCCAAGACCCACATCCAAAACATACTCATTATCAATGATATCTTTAAAATAAGGTCTTACCCTTGGAAATAAAATCAATGTGATCACATAAGCAAGTAACCACTTAGCCATTGATAAAATACTTAAAACAAATCCTTTTTTATAACAATTTATAAGAGATAATATGGTTATAATTAGGTACACAAGGTCAATAATAGATGTTGCTTCATAAAAATCATATAAAGTATCAATCACAAAATTATTTTCCGAAAGGTTTAACAGTTAAAATTAAAGATGGTAACAAAGTTAAAACAGATATCATAGCAAGCAACATTGCAAGACCAGTAAATAGTCCAAAATAAATTGTAGGAATAAATTTAGATAAAACTAAAATTGAAAATCCAAAGACAATAGTTATGGATGTATTAAGTATTGCAACCCCAACTGTTGAATGACATTTTTTTAAAGTTTTATTGTAATCTTTAATTTTACTAAACTCTTCCTTAAATCTATAAATATAGTGAATA
>JGI20155J14468_10003968_pt1 | contig 10105 bp, 13 predicted proteins | sample COG_05_FD_14468 | JGI IMG/M metagenome (IMG submission 14468)
GTATTTCACAAATTATAGAATTAACAAAGAAAAAATTAGTGATTTATTGATGAAGAAAAATTCCAAGAACAATCAAAACTTGGAATATAAACCCTAGATAATTTGGCATTTCCAAAATGATGGTTAAATGCATTTAACCAATTTTCAACTTGAAGAGGTTTTTTATCCTGACTTCCAACTTGAGTTGTAATCACTCCTTTTGGTTTTAGAATTCTAACAAGTGAGTCCATATTTTTTGAAGCTAAGTCAATGCAAAACTGATCATCATTTAGATCAACAAATATATGATCGTAGGTATCATCACCTGCAGACTTTATACTTTCAAAAGCATCTCCCCAAACACATTTAACTGAATTTTTTTCTGTAGCTTTTTTTCCAATTTCACCTAAATGTTTGTTACAAACATCTACAACTTCAGAATCTAGCTCATACCAATCAATAAAATTAAATTTTTTTGAAATACATTCTCTAGCCACTCCTCCATCACCTCCACCAATTATAGCTGCTCTTTCATTATGTTTATTAAGATTTAAACCAGCACCAACAAAAGTTGAACTGTATAAATGTTCATCAGAAGCTGCTACCTGAATCTCTCCATCAATAAATAAAGATTTACCAAACTGCTCTAATTCTAAAATTTCAATGTGTTGGCCTACTTTAGATTTAAAATCCTCTAAAACATCATTTACTACATAAGATTTTTGTAATCCAGGTGAACTATAGATATCGTAATATAAAGACTTGGTATCTCTATTAAATTCTTTTTTAACAATTCTTTTATGTTTGAACTCTTTTTTTACAATATTTATTGCTATTGATGGACTGATTTTTCCACAAGTAAAAAAATCAAAACTAATAATTCCTTTTTCAGGAAATGTATGAAAACTAATATGACTTTCAGCTAGTAAAGCTAAAATTGTAAAACCCTGTGGTTCAAATCTATATTTAGATATATTTAAAATTGTTACTTTTGCTGCTTTAGCAATATCATGAATTACTTTTTCAAATAAAGATGGATCATATTCTTTTGTTGTTCCAATAATGTCTAAAGTTATATGCTCCCCGACTTTAGTCATAAAAAAATTATCCCTTTTTATAATTTTCTGCTTTAGATAAAACTTTTTTCATTTCTTTTAAAGAAAGAATCTTAGGCTTACCTAATTTTAAACTTGTTATATACTGAAGAGATATATTTTCAACCTCTTCAGATAACTCAAAAGCTTTAGATATATTTTTTTCAAATGCAATCTGACCGTGATTTGATATCAAGCATGCCTTTCTATTTTTCAAAGCAACTAGGATATTTCTAGATAGAGCGCGTGTACCGAAGGTTGCATATTTTGCACACTTAATGTCTGATCCACCTGCCATCGCAACCATGTAATGAAATGCTGGTATAACTTTTTTATGTGTTGATACAGCAGTAGCATTTGTGGAATGAGCATGAACAATAGCATGAGCTTCTTTTTTATTAAGATAAATATCTTGATGAAACTTCCATTCCGATGATGGAATTCTTTTTTTTTTATTGAATGTTCCATCTAATTTAACAAAAACAATGTCAGAATCTCTTAAAGATGAATATTTTTTTCCTGATGGAGTTATAAAAAAACCATCCTTATATCTTATAGATATGTTTCCCGACCTTAGTGCCGAAAGCTTTTTACTGTTAAGCATTTTAGCATATTTAATAATATCAGATTTTATTTTATTCATTTAAATAACTTAAGAAGTCCATTGGTTGATGCATCACATATTCCTTTTTCAGTAATTAAACCCGTAATATATTTGGCTGGTGTAATATCAAAAGCTAAGTTCATGGCCTTACTTTTTTTTGGATATATTTGAATTTTTTTTATATTTCCTTCTTTATCAAAACCTTCGATATGAGAGAGTTCCTCAGAATTTCTTTCCTCAATTGGAATATCTTTATGATTTTTTATTTTCCAATCAATTGTTGAACTTGGAAGTGCTACATAAAAAGGAATATTGTTATCATAAGCAGCAAGGGCTTTTAAATAAGTTCCAACTTTATTACAAACGTCCCCATTTGATAAAGTCCTGTCTGTGCCTACAATACACATATCAACTTCTCCTCTTTGCATTAAAATTCCACCAGTGTTATCAGCAATAATTGTATTTTTAATTCCTTCTTCATTTAATTCATATGAAGTTAAGTTTGCCCCTTGATTTCTTGGTCTCGTTTCATCGGCCCAAACATGAACTGGAATTCCTTTTTTATGTGCATGGTAAATTGGTGAAGTTGCTGTGCCCCAATTAATTGTTGCAAGCCATCCTGCATTACAATGAGTTAAAATATTAACTGTATCTTTTTTTTTATTGTAAATTTCTTCAATAATCTTAAGGCCATTTAATCCTATGTTTTCACAAAACTTTATATCCTCCTCACAGATTACTTTTGCTTCACTCAATGCTATTTCTAAAATTTTATCACTATTTACATCTGATAATTTATTCATCATTCTATCAACGGCCCACTTAAGATTAATTGCTGTAGGTCTTGAATTAATTAAATCTTCAGCTGATTTTTTTAAAAAAGATTGGTCATTATTTTCAATAATAGCTAATACTAATCCATAAGCTGCTGTAGCCCCTATTAATGGCGCACCTCTCACCTCCATTACTTTAATTGCATTAATTGCATCTTTAATCGTTTTAAGGTCCTTTATTATAAATTGGTGTGGAAGTTTTGTCTGATCAATTATTTTAATAACATTGTTTTCAAACCAAATAGTACGATACTCTTTTCCCTCTATCCTCATTTATTAAGAACCCTACCTGCAACTGTTTTAAGTTTATCTATAGTTTTTTTTGTTCTTTTTTCTGGAGCAGTTATTATCGCTACATCTAGACAATTGTTAGTTGGATCTTTTGGGTCAATATGATTTTCAAAATTTTCAATTAAATTCTTAATCATATTTTTAGCTTTTGCAGCATTTCCTAAAAGAACCTTTATTACTTGTTGTACATCAACATTTTCATGGTCTGGGTGCCAGCAATCATAATCTGTAACCATTGATACAGATGCATATCTAATTTCTGCTTCTCTTGCTAATTTTGCTTCAGGCATATTGGTCATTCCAATTACATCAGCTTTCCAAGATCTATATAAATTTGACTCTGCTAATGTTGAAAATTGAGGCCCTTCCATAACAACGTAAGCACCATTTCTTTGATATTCAATTTTTTCTTTTTTAATTGCTTCTTCACAAGCATTCATTAAACCATTGGATGTTGGGTGCGCCATAGAAACATGCGCAACTATTTCGTCATCAAAAAAAGTTTTTTTTCTTACAAAAGTTCTATCAATAAATTGATCAACAATAACAAATTTTCCTGGTGGAAGACTTTCTTTTAAAGAGCCAACAGCTGAAACAGATACTATATCTGTGACTCCTAATTGTTTGAGTGCATCAATATTTGCTCTAAAATTAATATTTGATGGTGAAATAGCATGACCTCTTCCATGTCTTGGCAAAAAATAAACCCCCTTATTGTTATAACTTGTTTTTAGTATTTGATCAGAAGGTTTCCCCCATGGTGTCTTAATATCCAATAATTCTCTATCTTTAAATTCCTCAACATCATAAAGACCACTACCACCAATAATTGCTAATTTATTTATTGTCATGTTTTAAAATTAATTTATTTATACTTTAAAAATTAATTATTATGAATTTAAAAAATTTTATTAGATCTATTCCAGATTACCCTAAGAAAGGTATTTTATTTAGAGATATTACTACATTGATAAAAGATGAAAAGGCATTTGAAGAGACTATTAATCAAATAATTGTAAAATCAAAAAAATTTGATTTTGATAAAATTGCTGCAATCGAGTCTAGAGGCTTTGTATTTGCATCTGCTGTTTCATATCTATTAAAAAAACCATTTATACTGTTAAGAAAAAAAAATAAGTTGCCTGCAGATGTTCATTCAGTAGATTTTGAGCTAGAATATGGAACTGCAACTATAGAAGTTCACAAAGACTCGATAAATAAAAATGATAAAGTTTTAATAATTGACGATTTAATTGCTACGGGTGGAACAGCTGAGGCAGCTGCAAAACTAATTGAAATTTCGTACGGTAAAGTAGCTGCATTTATTTTTGTAATTAATTTATTTGACCTAGGTGGATGTAAAAATTTAAGAAAAAAAAATTATAATATAGAAAATTTAATAGAATTCCCTGGACATTAATCCTCTATTTTTGGTCTATAAAAAGATTTGTTTCCTATCATAGAATTTAATATGCCAGATAATCTCATTTGGTAAATTTTTCTTTTCTTTGTATTAAATGTTATAAAATAATAAAAAAATTTAAACTTTGCCGATATTAAATTATTAAATATTTTAATAACAGCATTTAAATATCCATAATGTTTTTTATTAAAATAAAATTTTGACCACATCCAATGCCAGTTTCTAGAGAGTTCAATCTCATATTCATACTTTAGATCAACTGCTTCACCTCCAAAATGAGAAATTTTAGATTTTGGTATAATATATATATTTTCATCTTTAGCTCTTATTCTTTTACATAAGTCATCATTTTCAAGGTATAGGAAAAAATTTTCATCAAAAAAATTAAAATTATCTAATTGTTTAAGTTTTTTTAAATTTAAAAGCATTGCATATCCATCAACACTTTTCACCTTAAAGGCATTTAATGGATCAAATCTATAATTTTTATCAATTTTATAATTTGGATATAAAATTTTATCAGAGATTGGAGCAATTACCCCAAAAGTATCTATTTTTTTTGATTCATTAATAATTTCATCAATTGCATTTTTTTCTAAAATTACATCTGGATTCAAAATGAAAGCAAAGTCTTTTTCTACATTTTTAATACCAGTATTATTGCCAGCTCCCATTCCAATATTTTTTGGTGATAAAATGCATTTTACATTTTCATATTTTTCTTCAATATCTTTTTTGAATTTTGTATTATTTGAGTTATCTATAACAATAATCTCAATCTGTTTATCTATAGAGTCAATACAACGATGAATAACATGATCACTTTTAAAGCTAACAATTATAACTGAAAGATTTTGCCTACTTATTGACATGATATATGTATATTCAACTATACTAACAATTTTTTGTGATATAAAAATCAAATAATGAAAAAAATCATAGTTACAGGCGGTTTGGGTTTTATTGGGAGTAATCTTGTCGACCTATTGTTAAAAAAAAATTTTTTTGTAATTAATATAGATAAGGCAACATACTCGTCTAATTATTACAATGTAAAAGAGTTTAAAGACTCAAAAAAGTATAAATTTATCAAGTTTGATATTAAAAATAAAAATTTAAAAAAGATATTTTTTAGATACAAGCCTCATGGCGTGTTCAATTTAGCTGCTGAAACTCATGTCGATAGGTCAATTGATAATCCCGACAGCTTCATACAAAGTAATATAGTTGGTGTTTATAATCTTTTGGAGAGTTTTAAATATTTTTCAAAAAAAAATAAATCGAAGCTCATTCATATTTCTACTGATGAGGTTTATGGAGATATTTTAACTGGAAGGTCTCACGAAAAATATCCTTATCAACCGAGCTCTCCTTACGCAGCAAGTAAAGCAGCCTCAGATCACTTGGTGAGTTCTTATGTAAGGACTTATAGCTTACCCGCAATAGTTACTAATTGTTCAAATAATTATGGTCCAAAACAACACCCCGAAAAATTAATACCCAAACTAATATATAATATTTTAAACAACAAACCCTTGCCTATTTATGGTAAAGGAACAAATTCTAGAGAATGGATTTATGTAAAAGATCACTGCGAAGCATTAATAAAAGTGTTTTCAAAAGGTAAAATTGGAGAATTTTATAATATCGGATCCAATAAAAACTTGAACAACTTGCAAGTTACTAAAGAACTCTTAAAAAGCTCACAAAAATTAATTAAGTTAGGAAATAAAGTTAAAATAAACTTTGTAAAAGATCGTCCAGGGCACGATATTAGATATGCATTAAATAGTAATAAAATAAAAAAGAAACTTGGATGGAGACCTAAAACAAATTTTTCAAAGGGAATAAAATTAACACTTAATTGGTATTTTAAAAATAAGTCTTATTATAAATCACTTTCAAAAAAAGATATTTTAAATAGATTGGGAAAAGTATGATTAAAAAAGGAATTATATTAGCTGGTGGAAAAGGCACTCGAATGAGCCCCTTAACTAAAGCTGTCAACAAACAACTGCTGCCTATTTATGATAAGCCTTTAATTTTTTATCCTTTATCAATCTTAATGCTAGCTAAAATTAAAGATATTTTAATTATTGTAAATAAAGGTCAATTAGAACAATATAAAAAGATAATCCCAAATGGTAAAAACTTGGGAATTAAGATTACCTATTTAGAACAAGATAAACCAAGAGGTCTACCAGATGCTTTTGTAATAGGTGAAAAGTTTATTGGTAAAGAGAATGTAGCGATGATATTAGGTGATAATTTTTTTTATGGTCAGAATTTATCAAAATTACTTTTATCAAGCATTAAATTAATTAAGGGTGCAAAAATTGTTCTCCACAAAGTTTTGAAACCAGAATTATTTGGAATAGCAAAAATGAATATTAAAAATAAAATTATAAAGATTAAAGAAAAACCAAAAAAGTTCTTTTCGGATCTTGCAATTACTGGCTTGTACTTTTTTGATAATAATGTTGTTAATTATGCAAAAAAATTAAAACCTTCTAAAAGAGGTGAAGTTGAAATAGTAGATTTATTAAATTTCTATAAATCTAAGAACCAATTATCAGCTGATTTAATTGGTAGAGGTGGAGCATGGCTAGATACGGGGTCTATGGATGATTTTTATAAAACTAGCAATTTTGTTTCTGCAATTGAAAATCGACAGGGTCTTAAAATTGCTTGTTTAGAGGAAATTGCTTTCAATAATAAGTGGATAAACAAAAAAAATTTAAAGCAATCAATTAAATTTTATGGAAATTGTGATTATTCCAAATATTTATCAAAACTTTTATAAATGAAAATAATTAAAACTAAATTTAAAGATTTATTAGTTTTTAAATCAAAAAATTTTTATGATAAAAGAGGCCACTTTAGGGAGGTATCAGTAGAAAAATTGATCAAACATAAATTAATTTTTACTGTTGTTTCTAAATCTAAAAAAAATGTTTTAAGAGGTTTACATTTTCAAAAAAAGAACCCCCAAGGCAAATATCTCTCGGTTTTAAAGGGAGAAATATTTGATGTTGCGTTAGATTGTAGGCCAAAATCTGAAACTTTTGGTAAGTATTTCAAAATTATTTTGAGTGAAAAAAACAGTACTTCAGTATTTATTCCCCCAGGATTTGCGCATGGTTTTGCTGGTTTAAAAAAAGAAAATATCGTTTTATACAGTTGTACAAACTATAGAGATAAAAAAAGTGAGTCTGGTATTATATGGAATGATCCTCATCTAAAAATTAAGTGGCCAATAAAGAAACCAATACTTTCAGCTAAAGACAAAATAAATCAATCATTTAAATCTCATTTTAACTAAAATGGAAAAGAGTAAAATTTTTTGTCTATGTTTAGACGGGGATTACTTAAACAAAGTTAAAGAACTTGGTTATATTCCAGTAGGTTTAGGTAAAAACAAATTTTCAAAAGATTGGACTACAGATGACAATGGAAAAAATATTTCCAAAAAAAATCCATATTATGGTGAGTATTCATTTCATTATTGGTTATGGAATAATGAGTTAAAAAATATTCCAGATAATACATGGATCGGTTTTTGTACATATAGAAGATTTTGGAAAAATATAAATTTTAAATCTGATAAATTTAAGGATCAAGTTATAACTGAAGTTCCTGAAGCCTGGGATAAATATGATGTAATTTTAGCAGATAAAATTGACCTTACTTATATTAAGTGGATTAAAGTTTTAAAATATGGAAAAAAAGCATTTTTAAAAAATCCAAATTCAATTTTTAAAAAGAACAGAAATATAAAATTTCAATTTGATTTAAATCATGGTGTTGGAAATTTAGATAAAGCAATTAAATTATTGAATAAAGAGGATAGAGATGATTTTCAAAAATTTGTATTGAAAAACACATCTTTTAATCAATGTAATTTATTTTTTTGCAAATCTAAAAAAATTTTAGAAAATTACTATGAAACTATCTTTGAGTGGTTAGAAAAGTGCGAAAAAGAATTTGGGTTTAATAATGATGGTTATGGCAAAACTAGAATTTACGGTTTTTTAGCAGAAAGATTTATGCCCTATTGGTTTAGAAAAAATTCAAATTTTCTAGAATGGCCAATACTATTTAAGGATTTAAATAATAAAAATTTATAAAAAATTTGTTTGTAATTAAATATAACTCTAATAAACATAACTTATGAAAAAAATTTTAGTCACTGGTGGTGATGGTAGATTTGCAAAAGTTTTAAAAAACAGTAAATCAAAATTAAATCTTACATTTGCTTCAAAAAAAGATTGTAATATATTGAGTGTTAACTCGATTTTAAAAATAATAAAAAAAATTAAACCTAATATAATTCTACATACAGCCGCTTTATCAAGACCAATGAAAATTCATGAAAATGATATTAATAAAAGTATTGACTCAAATATTGTTGGAACTGCAAACTTAGTTAAAGTTTGTAATAGATTTAATATAAAGATAATTTATTTTTCAACAGGTTATGTTTATGAAGGCAAAAAAGGTAATTACAAAGAAACAGACGCTGTTAAACCCTTTAATAATTACGGTTTATCTAAATTAGGAGGAGAATGTTCAGTTTTAATGTACAAAAATTCTCTTGTTTTGAGGTTAACAATGACAGAAAAACCTTTTTTACATAAAAAAGCTTATGGTAATTTAAAATCAAATTACATGTTCCATGAAGATTTAGTTAAAATGTTACCAAAAATATTAAACAAAAAAGGAATATTAAATGTGGGTGGAAAGACTCAATCTATTTATGATTTTGCAAAATCTACTAATTCAAAAGTAAAAAAAATCAAATTAAAAAAAGTAGATAAATATCCTCTTAACCAAGATATGAATTTGAGCAAACTTAAAAAAATTATTAATAATTAATTTAATTAGATATTCTTGTGGTAGCGGGAAGTGGGATCGAACCACTGACCTCAGGCTTATGAGTCCTGCGCTCTAACCAACTGAGCTACCCCGCCACTAATATTTTGCCCGAGGTTATACTACTTTTAATAACTGATTTAAATGGCTTTTAATAACTGATTTAAATGGCTTTGTTTTATTGATTTTTAAAATATCAAAAAGCTGAACATAAGAACACATGCAAAAGTAGCAGCTGAAAATAATAATTTATTTCTACTTTCTCTTTTTTTTGATAATTTAACTCTATTTAATAAAACGTTAATATTTGCAGTTTTTGACTCTACTAGTGTTTCGTCTTTTAATACATATCTTGAAATAATGTTATTTTTTACTGATGAGACTGTATTTTTCACAACTTTATTTAAACACTATAATTGATAATTTACAAACAATTTTCATATTGAAAGAAAGGTACCTATTGATACAAGAAGAACCACGAAAAAAATAAAAATATAAACATTTTTTCTATTTTCTTTATTTTGTATCTGTTGAGCTCTGGCTTTTAGAACATTGATATCAACTTTTCTAGACTGATTATCTCTTTCATTTAAAGGCTTTTCATCAGTAACTTCAAAATTTGGGGTCTCCTTAAGTGAAATTTCTGTTTCAAAGCCTTTATTATTCATACTATTATTAAATCACATTTAACAAAATTTGACAAAAAAAGCTAAGTTCAAACTGGGTCACTATTTGATTGACTCATGTTCATTTTGGGTTTCTTATCACATTTTACAACTATGAACTTAAGACAAATAGATTTTTCAAAAGTTATAAATGATGATCAAGTTTATGATCATATGATGGCAAACTACGATGAGTTAGGAATAGATTGGATTGTTCATCAGTGGAATTGGATAAATAATGTGTATCAAGCTTTTAAAGATCATTATAAATACTTAATTGTAATTTCTTTAGTTGAAAAAACTTTACAATTTTATGATCAAATGAATATTCAATTTTCTTTTGA
>JGI20155J14468_10003969_pt1 | contig 10104 bp, 10 predicted proteins | sample COG_05_FD_14468 | JGI IMG/M metagenome (IMG submission 14468)
TCAAATACATTGAAACTGGGTCGTTTTTCTTTTCACCAATCTTAAAAGCTGAACTTGGAGTTGAGGGTGTCAAAATTGCATCTACTTTTTTGTAAGCTTCATCAAAATCATTTTTAATTAATTTTCGAACTTTTTGCGCTTTCAAATAGTAAGCATCATAATATCCTGATGATAATACGTAAGTACCAATCATTATTCTTCTCTGCACTTCAGGACCAAAACCTTCTGATCTTGTTTTTTCATACATGTCAATTAAGTTTTCACCTTTAGCTCTAAAACCATATTTAACTCCGTCGTATCTAGCTAAATTTGATGAAGCTTCTGCAGGAGCAACTATATAGTATGTGGGTAAAGCGTAACCAGTGTTAGGCAATGAAATATCTATTATCTCTGCGCCACAATCTTTTGCATATTCAATTCCTTTTTTCCATAACTCTTCAATTTCTTTTGGCATACCCTCTACCCTATACTCTTTGGGTATACCTATTTTTTTTCCCTTAATATCTCTCGTTAAGTTTTTACTATATTGATCTCTTTTAAAATCAATTGAAGTGAGTCTTTATTATCATAAGTGCTAATTACCTCTTGTAACAAAGCACAGTCCTCAACATTATGTGACATTGGTCCTGCTTGATCTAGTGAGGATGCAAAAGCAACAATTCCATATCTTGAACAACTTCCATAAGTAGGTTTTAAACCTACTGTTCCTGTAAATGATGCTGGTTGTCTAATTGATCCACCTGTATCAGTTCCTATTGTGATCGGAGTTAATTGTCCACTGACAGCAGCAGCAGAGCCACCAGATGATCCGCCTGGTACTAATCCTTTGTCAATTGGGTTTTGTACATTTCCATAAAAGCTTGTTTCGTTTGAGGATCCCATGGCAAATTCATCGCAGTTTAATTTACCAAGTAGTATAGCTCCTTCATTCCATATGTTTTGAGTAACAGTAGACTCGTATGTAGGAATAAAATTTTCAAGAATTTTACTACCTGCTGTAGTTCTAATATCTTTAGTACAAAAAAGATCCTTTACAGCCATTGGTATTCCTGGAAGTTTTAAATCAAGGTTTGGTTTTTCATCAAACTTTTTTGCTTTATCAATCGCATTTGAAAAATCTTCTGTGATGTAAGAATTCAATTCTTTTGATTTTTCAGAACGATTAACAAAAGCTGTTGTAACTTCTTCAGATGATAGTTTTTTTTCTTTAATATTTTTAACTAATGAAGATAATGATTGAGAGGTAATATCAGACATTATTCAACAACCTTTGGAACAACAAAAAAATCTTCGTTATCTTCAGGTGAATTTTTTATGATTTGTTCTCTTATATTTTGATTTTTAACCTCATCAGATCTAAATTTTAAAGTTGTTTCAGCTACAGATGTTAATGGCTCGACTTTATCAGTATTTAATTCATTTAATTTTTCAATAAATTTGAAAATTGAGTTTAAATCATCAGCAAGTTTTTCAGCTTTTTGTTCGTCAACTGAAATTCTTGATAGTTTTGAAATATGTTTTATTGTTTTAAGATCGATGCTCATATGGTATTTAAATATGTCGCAAACTATCACTTTAGTTTAAAATATACAATATGATCGCTATTGAAGATTTTAAAAAAAAACAGTCTGAGCCCTCGAGATTGATTGGATTAGATCTTGGCTCTAAAAGAATTGGTGTATCTATATGTGATGAAAGACAATCAATTGCCACGCCTTTTAAAACAATTAATAAAACAAATACAAATGAATTAATTGGTCAATTACAAGACATAATTAACGAATATAACATCAAAGGGATTATAATTGGAAACCCTATTAATATGGATGGCTCATTGGGTAGATCAGCTCAATCTGTAAATGATGTGTCAAATAATATAGATCGATCAATTGATATAGATGTTTGTCTATGGGATGAAAGATTATCTACTGTTGGTGCATTTAATTTATCTAGTCAGCTTGATGTAAATGTAAGCAAAAGAGAAAAGAATATTGATCAAAACGCAGCAGCATTCATTCTACAAGGTGCAATAGATTTTTTGAATAATTAATACTTGCCATATTAGCTCTTTATAGTTATAGAGTTAATTTTAATGGCAATTAAAACAAATAAAGCTATTAAAATATCCCAAAAACACTTGTTAGGTATTCAAGATTTATCAATCAACGATGTAAATTTAATTTTAGATGAATCTCAAACTTTTATAAAACTTAATCAAAGTAAGAGTAAAAGATTAAACGTGTTAACCGGTAAAACACAAATTAATCTTTTCTTTGAACCATCAACTAGAACGCAAAGCTCTTTTGAATTAGCAGGAAAAAGATTAGGTGCTGATGTAATGTCAATGAATATGGGAAATTCTGCAATTAAAAAAGGTGAAACATTAATTGATACTGCAATGACGTTAAATGCAATGCACCCAGACATAATTGTTATTAGACACCAGGACTCTGGGGCATGCAACTTACTATCACAAAAAGTTAATTGCGCAGTTTTAAATGCTGGTGATGGTAGAAGAGAACATCCTACTCAAGCTCTTCTTGATGCTTTAACAATTATAAATCGTAAAAATAAAATTGAAGGTCTCAAAATTGCAATATGTGGAGATATACTTCATTCAAGAGTTGCAAGATCAAATATTTATTTATTAACAATGCTTGGAGCGGAAGTGAATATTATCGCGCCTACAAATTTGATGCCTAAAGAAATAGAAAAATTTGGTGTTAATACTTTCACAGATATGAATAAAGGACTTAAAAATTGTGACATAGTAATGATGTTAAGATTACAAAATGAAAGAATGACAAGTTCATTCCTATCATCTAATCGTGAATACTATGAGTATTATGGATTAACACCCGATAAGCTTGATCATGCAAAGCCTGATGCAATAATAATGCACCCAGGTCCTATGAACAGAGGTATTGAGATTGATACAAGGTTAGCCGACGATATAAATAAGAGTGTAATTAAAGAACAGGTAGAACTAGGTGTGGCTGTAAGAATGGCGTGCTTAAAAATTTTTTGCAATAAATGAAAAAACAATACTTTATAAACGCAAATATTATTGATCCATATAATTCATTGAATGAAAATGGAGGCTTAATTATTGCTGAAGATGGTAAAATTGAAGCCATAGGTAAAAAAGTAAATACTAATAATTTGCCAACAAGAGAAAAGCCAATTGATTTAAAAGGTAGATACATCTTTCCAGGATTAGTAGATATGAGAGTATTTGTAGGTGAGCCTGGTTATGAATACAAAGAAAATTTCAGAACCTTAAGTAATGCAGCACTCTCAGGTGGTGTAACATCAGTTGTTACTATGCCTAACACAGACCCAGTTATAGACAACGTTTCAATAGTAGATTTTTTAAAAAGAAGAGGAAGAGATAAATCAAAAATTAACATTTTTCCATGTGCTTCATTAACTCAAAATACTGAAGGTACAAACATGACTGAATTTGGTTTGCTAGCAAGCAAAGGCATAATTGGCTTTACAGATGGAGTAAGAACTATTCAAAATACAAGTTTGATGTCAAAAATAATGAATTCTGCTAAAGATTTAGGATGTCTAATAATGCAACATGCTGAAGATTATCATCTTTCTAAAAATGGAATGATTAATTCTGGTATAATTGCAACTAAACTTGGTTTATCGGGAATACCTGACATAGCTGAGAGAATTATAATTGAAAGAGATTTAACTTTACTTGAAAAGGCAAAATGTCGATATCATATCTCACAAATTTCATCAGCAAAATCAGTTTCAGTAATTAAAGAAAGAAAAAATAACATTAAATTTACATGTGGTGTATCAATAAATAATCTCTCTTTGAATGAAAATGATATTGGTGATTTTAAAACATTTTTAAAACTATCTCCACCTTTAAGAAAAGAAGACGACAGAGAAGCTCTAGTTCAGGGTTTAAAAGACAAGACTATAGATGTAATTGTTTCAGATCACAAACCAGAAGATGAAGAGTCTAAAAGATTAACTTTTTCTCAAGCAGCAACTGGTGCTTCAGGTATAGAAACACTTTTATCTTTAAGTTTAGAATTGTATCATAATGGATCTGTTAAACTTGAGACCATAATTCAAGCTTTAACATCTAATCCAGCAAAAATTTTAGGTATTAATAAGGGAAATCTTTCAATAGATAATGACGCTGACTTTTGTATTGTTGATTTAGATAAACCATGGATTGTAAAAAAAGAAAATTTAGTTTCAAAATCCAAAAATACTTCAATTGAGGATAAAAGACTTCAAGGTAAGGTAATTAATACATTTGTAAAAGGTAAGGAATTATTTAAAATATAAAAATGGAACATTTTACAATAGGTATTTTTTCCTATCTTATGGGGTCCATTCCATTTGGTTATATATTAACAAAAATTTTTTTAAAAAAAGATATTAGAAATGTTGGTTCTGGTAATATAGGTGCTACCAATGCATTAAGAGCTGGCAATAAAGTAATAGGATACACAACTCTTGTACTGGATATATCTAAAGCCATAATTCCTGTAATCTATGTTAAAATAAATTTTCCAGAATTAATATTTATAGTTTCATTATGTGCTTTTTTAGGTCATGTATTTCCAATTTGGCTCAAATTCAAAGGCGGCAAAGGTGTTGCTACCTACATTGGAATACTTTTTTCAATAGATATTTTATTGGGAATTATCTTTATCACGTGTTGGGCAATTGTTTTTTTTACTTCTAAGTTCTCTTCATTATCGTCAATAATCGCAACTTTATCGATTCCTGTTTATCTTCTCATAATTAAAGATACAAATAATGTTATTTTTTTTATAACAATGTTTGTTTTGATATTTTTTACACACAAGGAAAATGTCAAACGATTAAAAAATAAAGAAGAAAAAAAGACTAAGATTTATTAATTTGACTATCAGATTCATTTTAGTAGTTTAATTAATTATGAATCTAGTAATAGTTGAAAGTCCTGCCAAGGCTAAAACAATAAATAAATACTTAGGTGAAAACTATACTGTTTTAGCAAGTTATGGTCATATAAGAGATTTACCATCTAAGAACGGTTCGGTAGACCCTGAACAAAATTTTAAAATGGAATGGGAGGTTGATAGTTTTTCAAAAAAATATTTAAAAGAAATTACAGATGCTGCAAAAGACTCTTCCAAAATTATTTTAGCGACCGATCCTGATCGTGAAGGTGAGGCAATAGCGTGGCATGTAAAAGAATATTTAAATGAAAAAAAACTATTAAAAGATAAAGAAGTTGAGAGAGTTGTTTTTAATGAAATTACAAAAAAAGCTGTAACTCATGGTATTGAAAATCCAAGACAAATTGAACCTTTATTAGTCGATGCATACATGGCCCGTAGAGCTCTTGATTATCTTGTTGGATTTAACATATCTCCAATATTGTGGACTAAATTACCAGGTTCAAAATCAGCGGGAAGAGTTCAATCTGTTGCTTTAAAACTGATTACTGAAAGAGAGCATCAAATCGAGTCCTTTAACCCTGAGGAATTTTGGACTTTAAGTATTAACTTTCAAGATAATAATAGAAATTTGATTACTTCAAGTATTTTTCAACTAGATGGAAAAAAAGTAGAAAAATTTTCTTTCAAAAGTAAAGCTGAAATAGAAAAAGCAATCACAGTTATCAAAGATAAAAAATTTAATATAAGTGATATTTCATCAAAAATAGTTAGTAGAAATCCGTCAGGTCCATTCACAACTTCTACACTTCAGCAAGTAGCATCAAGCAGATTAGGGTTTGGTGCATCAAGAACAATGCAAATAGCTCAAAAATTATATCAAGGTATCGAAATAAATGGAGAAACAATTGGATTAATCACATACATGAGAACAGATGGAACAAACTTATCAGCTGATGCAATTACAGATTTTAGAAATTTTATTAAAAATAGATATGGTATTGAGTATCTTCCGGCAAACCCTTTAAGTTATTCTGGAAAAAAAGCTAAAAATGCTCAAGAAGCTCATGAAGCCATAAGACCCACTGATATAAATAAATCACCTGAATCTATTAAAAAATATTTAAGCACCGATCAACAAAAATTATATAATTTAATTTGGAGCAGAGCATTATCTTCACAAATGGAAACAGCAAAATTTGATAGAAATACAATTACAATTATGTCTAATGATTATAATACGATCTGCAAAACTAGTGGGTCTGTGTTAAAATTTGATGGATTTTTAAAAGCTTATCCAAATCCGAATAAAGATGATGATGAAGCTATATTACCTGAAATGTCAAAAGGAACAATTAATATAGAAGCACTGATTGATGAACAACATTATACTCAACCACCTCCAAGATATTCTGAGGCAAGTCTTGTGAAAAAATTAGAAGAACTTGGAATAGGAAGACCTTCAACATACGCTAGTATTATTTCAACAATTGCTAATAGAGGATATGCAGAAATAACTAATAAAAGGTTTTTTCCAACTGATCGGGGTAAATTAATTTCAGCTTTTTTAGAAAAATTATTTTCCAAATATGTAGATTATAATTTTACATCTGGATTAGAGGATCAATTAGACGATATCACAACTGGAAAGGAAAGTTGGATAAAGGTTTTGGAAATGTTTTGGAAAGATTTTAATAACAATGTATCGGAAGTAAAAGAAAAAAGAACCAGAGAAGTTTTGGATTTATTAAATGAAAGTTTAGGAACATTAATTTTTGATAAAGATGTGGATGGTAATGTTGTAAGAAAATGTCAATTGTGTGAAACAGGATCTTTAAGCTTGAAAAATAGTTTTAGAGGAGGTGCGTTTATTGGCTGCTCAAATTACCCTGAATGTAAATTTACTAGACCTTTATCTAAAACAAAAGCTGCAGCACAACTTCAATTAGCAGAACCTAAGTTTATTGGTAAACATGATAATGGAAATGATATTTTTTTAAAAAATGGAAGATTTGGTCCTTACTTACAATATGAAAAATTAATAGAAGATGCTTCAGAAGATAAACTTTCTAAGAAAAAAAAGAAAACTAAAAAAGCTAAGAAGGATATTAATGAACTTATAAAGAACGTCTCCATACCAAAAGGTTTAGAATTAGAAAGTATTGATTTAGATAGAGCAAAATTTTTATGTTCTTTGCCTACATCATTAGGAGTAAACCCAGAAAATCAAAAAGAAATTACCTTAAATACTGGAAGATTTGGCCCATATTTGAAATGTGAAAATAAATCAGCAAGAATTGAAAATATTGAAGAAATTTTTTCTATAGGTTTAAATAGAGCTATAATTTTAATAGCTGAAGCAAAACCTGGTAGAATGTCTTCGTCAATTATAAAGGAATTAGGTGAGCATCCAGAAGATAAAAAACCAGTAAGAGTTATGAAGGGTCAATATGGACCGTACATAAAATATAAGTCTCTAAATGCAACAATTCCAGAAGAAAAAGATCCTCTAGAAATTAATATGGAAGAGGCTTTAATATTAATTGAGAAAAGAAAAGAATACGATAAAACTAAAAAATCAAAAAAAATTAAAAAAAAAAAGAAAGCTAAAAAATGAAAATAATATTAATCTTTATAATCTTTTTATATACTTTTACTTTAAATTCTAATGCTGCTGAATTAAAAGATTGCTCTGAATATAATAAATTAAATCCTAAATACTTAGCCTGCAAAGCTGCAAATGTAATCAAAGAAACAACAAATTATCAAAAAAATGAATGGTCAGAAGAAAAAAATAAGTTAAAAAAAAAGGATTAGATATGAATTTTGAAGAAAAAATAAGTGAACTCAATATAAAACTACCTGAAGCAAAATCACCAGTAGGAAACTATGTTGCTACAAAAATAGCTGGTAAATTATTGTATATATCAGGTCAAATTTCAATTGATGAAAAAGGAGCTTTAATTAAAGGTAAAGTTGGTAAAGATTTAGATACAGATAAAGCATATCAAGCAGCAAAAAGATGTGGCTTGAGCATCATAACACAGGCAAAGAATGCTTGTGATGGTGATTTATCAAAGATAAAGTCGTGTATAAAATTAACTGGGTTCGTTAATTCAACTGAAACATTTACCGAGCAACCTAAAGTAATAAATGGAGCTTCAGACCTAATGGCTTCAATTTTTGGTGATGCAGGAATGCATACAAGAGCAGCTGTAAGTACTAATAGTCTTCCTCTAGGTGTTGCAGTTGAAATTGATGCGATTTTTGAACTAAATTAAAAATTTTTAAGATCTTCCAACACTAAAATATTTAATATTTTTTTTATTCATTTTGTTTGGTGAGTAAAGATTTCTCATATCAAAAATAATTGTTTTATTATTTTTTAATAATCTTTTAAAATTTAAAGATTTAAAATCATTCCATTCAGTGTGAATTATAATCAAATCAGCTTTAGCTAAACACCTGTCTATTGATTTCACAAATTGAACATTTTTATACTTCTTGAAATCTTTCTTAAATCCAGTGGGATCATAATATCTGATTAAAGCACCTTTTTTGGATAATTCAGGAATCATTGTTAAACTAGAGGAGTCTCTCATGTCATCAGTGTTTGCTTTAAAAGTAACACCTAAAAAACTAATATTTTTTTTTTTAACTTTATTATCTAAAATTTTATAAACTCTTTGCAGTAATAACTTTGATCTATTTTCATTTGACTTAATAACAGATTTTATAACTGACAAATTTGTCTTAAATTTATCAGCTGTTGATGTGATCGCCTTCGTATCTTTAGGAAAACAAGAGCCTCCATAAGCAGGACCTGCTCTCAAAAAACGACTTCCTATTCTTTGATCTAGACCCATACCAATCGCAATATCATCTATATTTATATTTATTTTTTCACACAAATTAGCAATCTCGTTAATAAATGTAATTTTTGTTGCTAAAAACGCATTAGAAGCGTATTTAATTAACTCAGCTGCTCTTCGAGAAGTATGAACATATTTTGCACCTTTTCCTATTAAAGGAGAATAAAGATTTTTTAAGATCTTATTAGATTTCAAATCATTAGATCCTACTACAACTCTGTCTGGAAAGGTAAAATCTCGAATTGCCTCACCTTCTCTTAAAAATTCTGGATTTGACACAACTGAAAATTTTTTCTTTGAATATTTTTTTTTTAAAATGTTTTCAATCTCGTCACCAGTAGTAACAGGCACAGTAGACTTTGTTATTATAATTTTAAATTTATTAATCGATTTAGCTAATTCTCTAGCTACACCAAAAATTTGTGATAAATCAGCACTATTACCACCTTTTTTTGTTGGTGTTCCTACACATATAAAAATTATATCGGATTTTTTAACTGCAGTTTCTAAATTGTTTGAAAATTGTAATCTTTTGTTTTTAACATTCTTTAAAACTAATTCTTCAAGACCGGGCTCATAGATGGGAATTACTCCATTTTTAAGTTTATTAATTTTATTTAAATCTTTATCAACGCAAATTACATCATTTCCTAAATCCGAAAAACATACACCACTTACTAATCCAACATAGCCAGTTCCTATCATGCACAATTTCATAGCTTAGAAATCTCCAAAGATGATTTAATGTAACCTTTCATAGTTCCACAGTCTAAATATTTACCTAAAAAATTATGTGCAATAAATTTCTCATTTTCATTAATTAACGATTGAATTGCATCTGTTATATGAATTTCACCACCCTTACCAGGTTTTTGTTTTAATAATTTCTTAAATATTTTTTTAGGTAAAATATATCTACCTATAACAGCTTTGTTAGAGGGTGCTTCTTTAATAGAGGGTTTTTCAACCACATCATTTATTAAAAAATTATTTTTATCCAAACTTTTTTTAAGTTTATATATCCCCCATCTTGATACTGAATTCTTTTTAACATTCATACTAGCCATAACAGATGATTTATATTTTTTATGAATTTTAATCATAGATTTAGAGCAATTTTTTTTTATAATCAAATCATCTGGTAGTAACATAAGAAAATATTTATCTTTAATAAATTTTTTAGTTTTTAAAACTGCATCTCCAGTTCCAAGTGGTCTATCTTGATAAACGAATTTGATCATTTTTTTATATCTTGATATCTTTTTATACTCGTTGATAATTCTTTTATCTTTTTTTTTTTTGATTATTTT
>JGI20155J14468_10003974_pt1 | contig 10088 bp, 11 predicted proteins | sample COG_05_FD_14468 | JGI IMG/M metagenome (IMG submission 14468)
ATTTTTAAAAATAAAAGACAAAGACCAAACAAATCAAAAGATGCTAACATCAAAGATCTTGAATTATCTGTATCAGACAAAGTTGGTTTAAATGTTGTAATTCAAAATAAAAAAAATAATAAGGGAAAAATTACTTTTGAATACAAAGATTTGGATCAACTAAATAAAATATTAGATATAATTAAATCTAACTATTAGCTTCAGAAGAAGATTGACTTAAAATAAGGTCTGTAATTAAATTAACTGAATTATTAATATTTTTCTTAATTTGTAATTCAGTTTCACTTAGTTTGTAGATTAGTTTTTTAATATTTTTTGGTTTCCATTTATAAATCTGTTGTTTTGTTATTTCTTTTTCTTTCCAAAAAATAGGCGGTTTTGCTGATGAAATGGTCAAATCTATATTTTTATTGGTTTCAAACGTTGATGATAAGGTAAGTAATTTTTTTGCTTTAATTATAAAAGATCTAGCAATCATTATGCAGTCTTCATTACTAAAATTATTTTCATTTAAAATATTTATTATTTTTTTTTTGTTTTTAGCTAGGCAATTATCTACAAGCTCAGATATACTGTGGTTCTCATTTAAATTAATTAGCTTTGATATATTTTCACTATTAATCTTTTTGCCATTTTTAGCGTAATATTCAATTTTTTTAAGTTCATTTATCAAAACTTCCCTATCACCATTGCATTTATTTGTTATCAAATTAATATTTGAAGACGATATCATAATATTTTTTTCTCTTAAGAAACTATATGCTAATTTAGATAGTGTTTGTTCATTATCAGGATAAAAAGGTACACAAACACATTTTTTATCTTTCTCAAAAAAAGATCTTAATTTTGATTTTTTTTCTAAGTTATCAGAATTGACAATAACTGTTATATCCTCAAGATTTTTTAAATTTATAATTTCAACTATCTTTAAAATTTTGTCAGTTGCTCTTTTAATAATGATAACTTTTTCTTGATCAAAAAGTGATTTAGATAAAATATTTTCTATAAAATTATTTTCATTATCTAAAATTTCTTTTTCTTCATAGTTAGAAATTTTATTTTTATCTTTAATCAAAATATTAATAGTTTCGCTTTTCAAACCCTCATTTTTTCCATAAAATAATATTAAATGATTAATATTTAGATTTAATTTTTTGATCTCAAAAGATTTTAGAATCATTTATTTGTAATTAACTCTGATAAAAGTTTATTAGCTATGGATGAAGCAAAACTTTGCTTGATTGTTCTTTCATATCTGGCTTCTTCAAATTTATCATCCATACTATCCATAATTTTTTTTTCAGTAATTTTAACTTTTTTATTTGATGGTTTTATTAAAAATACTACTTCAGCTTCTATTTGGTAGTTACTCACTTCACCAGTACCATCTTTACTTAAAATAATCTTTTTATAAATACTATTTGCCTCGATATGAATTTTATTATCAATTTTTTGATTTTTATATTGATTTAAATTTGTTTCTAGAAAGTTGTTAAGATCTCTGTCACCTGTGTAATTAATTTTTTCAATTGAAAAATTCATATTTGTGTTTTTTAAATAAATTGGAGTAAAACCACAGTTAGATAAAAACAATACTAAAGAAATTATTACTATATTTTTTTTTATCATTTTAACCTGTTATTATATTAATTAGTTTATTTGGTATAAATATTTTTTTTTGAATATTTTTATTATTTAGATATACATTTAATTTTTTGTCTTCTTTTATTTTGTTTAATAGCAAACTCTCAGTTGAATCTTTCTTTGAAACTATAATCTTTCTGGTTTTGCCATTAAACTGAATGATAAATTTAACATTGTCTTCCAACAAAAATTTTTCATCAACTTTAGGCCATGATATTTTTTCCTCCACATTTATCATTTCCAAACACTCATTAGAAAAGTGTGGAATCACAGGGTTAATAGCTATTAAAATTTTTTTATAATTTTCAATTAATTTATCTCTTTCAATTTTATTTGAGACTATTTTATTTAAAGCTGAATAAGTTTCATGAAAATTAGCAATTATCTTATTGTATGAAAAACTCTCTATATTGTGGGTAATTTCTTTAATAAATTTATTAGTAATTTTCTCTAAATCATTATTTGGATTAGATGGATGATTGGCTTTTATTTCTTCAATAATTTTTTGATTTAATATCCATAATTTTTGGATAAATTTATAAGAAGAATTTATGCCTTCATCTGACCACTGAACATCTTTCTCTGGTGGACTGTCAGATAGTATAAATAACCTTACAGAATCTGCTCCATAATTTTCTATAATTTTTTCAGGATCTATAGTATTTTTTTTTGATTTTGACATTGATTCTGAAGGACCAACTTTTACCTGTTTATCAGAATTTTTTAGAAATTTTTTTCCATTTTTTGTAATTAGCTCATCAGGACTAATCCAATTATCATTTTCATCTTTATAAGTTTCATGACAAACCATTCCCTGAGTAAATAAACCGCTAAATGGTTCTTTAATATTAAATGAATTATTTTGAAATGATAAAGCCTGCATAAAAAACCTAGAATATAGAAGGTGAAGAATGGCGTGTTCTACACCACCAATGTATTGATCCACAGGCATCCAATATTTAACTTCATCCGATTTAAATCCGTAACTATCATGATGGGGTGAACAAAATCTTAGAAAATACCATGAAGAGTCAACAAAAGTATCTAGTGTATCCGTTTCTCTTGTGCATTTTTTTCCACCAATTGTGATATTTTTCCATTCTAACATTTCATCCAAAGGATTACCCGTAGGATTTAATTGATCAATTTTTGGTAATTCCACAGGCAGCATATCTTTAGGAATCTTAATTGGATTATTACTTTCATCATATGCAATTGGGATTGGACAACCCCAATATCGTTGACGAGAAATACCCCAATCTTTTAATCTATAATTAGTTTTTCTCTGTCCAATATTATTTTCCTCTAAGTAGGCGATGGTTTTATTAATAGACTCATCAGGAACTTTTAAATTATCTAAAAACTTGGAATTAAATAAATAACCAGGCTCTGTAAAAGCTTTTTCATCAATTGAAAAATCTTTATCTTTTTCAGGTCTGACAACTGGCGTGACTTTTAAATTATATTTTTTTGCAAAATCTAAATCTCTTTGATCGTGTGCAGGACAACCAAATACAGCACCCAATCCATAATCCATTAAAACAAAATTAGCAAAATAAACTGGTACTTTTATATTATTATCCAAGGGATTAATTGCTAGTAAATCAGTTTTGAAGCCAAGCTTGTCAGCTGCTGCAATTGACTCTTCTGTTGTTCCTGTTTTAGAGCATTCTTTTTTAAATTTGATAAATTCTGGATCATTTGTATAAAATTTTGAAATTGGGTGATCTACTGAAACTGCTAAAAAAGACATGCCAAATAAGGTGTCCGGTCTAGTTGTGTAGCATTCAATTTCATTAATTTCTTTTTTTGAATGAATTTTAAATTTAATTTCACAACCATAAGATTTTCCAATCCAATTTTTTTGCATCACTTTGACTTTATTTGGCCAGTCTTTAAGGCTATCTAGACTTTCTAAAAGCTCTTTTGAAAACTTAGTAATTTTAAAAAACCATTGATTAAGTTTTTTTCTTTCAACGATTGCTCCTGATCTCCATCCCTTACCATCTATTACTTGTTCATTAGCTAAGACAGTGTTGTCTACTGGATCCCAGTTTACATAGCTTTCTTTTCTATAGACAAGCCCTTTATCATAAAGTTCTAAAAAAAATTCCTGTTGATGTTTATAATATTCAGGCGAACAAGTAGAAATTTCTTTATTCCAATCTATAGATAAACCAAGTTTTTTTAATTGAGTTTTCATCACCGAAATATTTTTTTCAGTCCAAGTTTTTGGATCTAATTTATTTTGTCTTGCAGCATTTTCAGCTGGCATACCGAAAGAGTCCCAACCCATTGGATGAAGCACATTATAATTTTGCAAAGTTTTGTATCTTGCTAATACATCGCCAATTGTGTAATTTCTTACATGGCCCATGTGTATTTTACCAGATGGGTAAGGAAACATTTCAAGACAATAAAATTTTTTTTTATCCTTATCAACTTTTGTTGAAAAAGTTTTCTGACTTTCCCAATATTGTTGCCATTTATTTTCAACAGTTTTAAAATTATATCTATCCACAAAAATTAGACTTATTTTTTAATTTGAAATCGTATCTATTTTTTTTTATTTTTATTTTCTTCGCTATAAAATGTCGCTTTTTTAAGTATTTCTCTTTTGAGCTCTTTAACCAAGACACCGTCTTGCTCAGTTACCTTACAGTTCAATAGATTGTTTATACACTTTTTGTTAAATACTTTTATGTTTAGCGCATCTGATCTTATTTCATTGGTCATAAATCGAATTGAAATTTTAATACTTTCATTTGCACTGCTATTTTCTGAGTACCAATCTGTGATAATTATTCCACCACTATAATTTACTGAAGATAATGGCATAAAATCGATAACGTCTAATGATGCCCTCCATAGTTCGTTAGAGCTTGCGAATTCAAAAACACCCCCTTGTTGTTTTCCAAATTCACTAAGTTTAAATCCACGACCTTCTTCTAAATTTCTTTTTAATCTTTCTGCTGGATCAGCTGGAGACTTTCTAGCATCACCCCCGGGCAATTTTCCATTGCAACCTGTTAAAAAAAGATAAATTATACCCAAAAATACTAGTATTTTGGTATTTTTTAAATTAAATATGTGTTTCATTGAAAAATCCTTATACAATAAAAGCCAAAAATTACATAAATATATCAAAATTTATAAAAGTGATGCAAAAATGCAACACTTTTAATTAATTTCAGTTTTTTATCTAAATTAAATTAAATCTCATCATTAATACACTAAAAAGGCATTGTTTATTATTAATAATTAACAATTAAATAAAGGAGTAATTAATATGAACAACTTTAAAAAAATAGGTCTTACTGCACTAGCAGCATCACTTGTTTCTGTATCAGCAAATGCAGGATCAATGAGTGTAGCTGGTTCAGCATCACTTAACGTTGAAGGATTTTCTGGTGAAGAGTTAAATGCTGGAAAAGGCTACACTATGGCTAACCAATTAACATTTACTGGTTCAGGTGAATTAGATAACGGTTTAACTGTTTCTTTATCATTTGTACAAGATAATGGAGAATCAACTTTTGACAGCCACTCACTAACAATTTCATCAGACGCTATGGGAACTCTAAAGTTCAATGGTGAAGGTGGAACAACTGCTGCAAACAATATCGATGGAACTGCAGCTGGTGATATCTGGGATAAATTTGATGGTTTAACTAATGCATCTGCTCAAACAGGTAATGGATTAGCAACTACAGATTCAGTTACTGCAACTGCTGGTGATAACTCTTTCATCTATACTTCTCCAGAAGTAATGGAAGGTTTAACTTTAGTAGGTTCTTATGCACCTCAAGCTTCAGGAGCTGAGACAAGAGCATCTGGAACTGGTATTGGTATTAATTATACTGGTATTGAAGGTTTAACTCTTAAGTATGCGAAAGCTGATATTGTTAACTCAACTAAAGACTTAAGTGGTGAAAGTACAGTAATGTTTGCTTCATATGCTTATGGTCCAGTTACAGTTAAANTTTCAGAAATGGAAGGTGATTTAGATACAGCTGACAAAAGCTATGAAATATCATCTGCTTCTATATCTTACACAGTAAGTGATGAGCTTTCTGTAACTTACGGTATGGAAGATGCTGAGCAAGAAGGTGCATCTGCTGATGCAGAATATGAATCACTATCACTTTCATATGTTACAGGTGGTATGACTATTTCTGCTGGTATGCATGAAGCTGAAAATGCAAACTTCGGAACTGCTTCTAACCAAGATATAGAAAAATGGACTCTAGGAGCTTCATTTGCGTTCTAATCTAGTTTAGATTAAATTATTTAAAGGGCCCCTTTCTAGGGGCCTTTTTTTTGCTCAAAAAAAGATATTCCAGCAAAATCAAAGTGTTTTAATAGCTTAAGTTTTTTTATATTATTTGTTGAAATCCCTCCAAGAGAAATAACATTCTTTTTAGTTAAATTTGCAAGTATTTTATATTTATTAATATCTAAAAAATTTTTATTTTTTTTAAATAAAGAAGAAATTACAATTTCTTTGACTTTTTGTTTTTCTTTTATTCTTATTTCTTTCAGGTTGTGTGCAGATCCAATAATAAAAAATTTTTTTTTAAAAGAATATGAGAGATGTTTTGTATTTTTATTAAAAGAAGGAATATAAGCCCCATCTAAACCAAGTTTAATTGCAAGTTTTACATCATTAGATAAAAAAAACTTTATTTTTTTTTTTTTACAATATTTTTTTATTTTTAAAATAAACTCTTCATTTTTACTATTTAATAAATAATTTCTGTAGATAATAACAGTTTGTTTGTCTAGTTTATCAATATTATTTCTTTCAAATTTACTTATAAAGTAATATTTTCTGATCATATTTATATGCATAATACTGTAAAAAATTTATTAGATATTCAGAATAGTATCAAAATTCATCTTAATAAATTAAATATTAATAATAATCCTAAAATTGTTGCTGTATCAAAAACTTTTAAAATTGATAGGGTCTTGCCTCTTATCGAGCACGGCCATACTCATTTTGGTGAAAATAAAGTGCAAGAGGCCATGGAAAAGTGGAAAGAAATTAAAAAAATGAATCCACAAATAAAATTACATATGATTGGAAAGCTGCAAACTAACAAAGTAAAATTTGCTGTTCAGATATTTGATTATATCCATTCAGTTGACAGTGAAAAACTTGCTAAGAAAATTGCTGATGAGAGTAAAAAATTAAATAAAAAAATAAAAATATTTATCCAAGTTAATATTGGAGATGAACAACAAAAATCAGGTATTAATAAAGATAAAGTGAGTCAATTGGTTTCTTACACTAAAGAAATTGGGTTAAATGTAATTGGTTTGATGTGCATTCCACCAGTAAATATCGGTACAGAAGGTTATTTTGAAGAAATGAATAGACTAAACAAAACTTTATGTTTTGCTGAGCTAAGCATGGGCATGTCTGCAGATTTTCTTATGGCTGCTAAACATCTATCAACATATATAAGAGTTGGATCTAGTATTTTTGGTCAAAGAACTTAGTAAATTCTTATTTTTGAATTCTTTTTAATTAATTTAAGCATAATCAAAAAATCCTTTTCTCTCAGGGCAATACATCCAGCCGTAGGTTTATAATCTTTAGTTAGATGAATAAAAATACAACTTCCTCGACCAGTAATAGGTATTTTGAAGTTGTATTTAATTGGAATTAGAAAATCATATTTATAATCATTTCTTTTTAATTTTTCATGTTTAATTCCTTTTTTTATTTTAAAAAGTCTATTATATTTTTTGGGAAAATAAACATCGTCACACCAACCCATATCTTTTTTAATTTCTAAACAATTTAGTAAAGTTAATGGTTTTATTTTACGATCCTTTCTAAAATAAAGATTTTCAATTTCAAAGGTTCCTTTTGGTGTTTTTTTATCTCCTTCTTTCTTATTCTTTGTTGACCCTTTCTTACCAATACAACACCTAAATTTAAATTCATCTATGAGAAGAGTGTGTTTATTTTTAACAAAAATTGTCATATTCTATCTCTGTGATTACACAGAATTTAATAATATATAAGTTTAACCCATTATATCATATTCTTGAAGAGCTTGGATTAGATTTGAATTTTAAAGTCATCTTTGCTGATAGTAAGAATTCTTTAAATGATTACACGAAAAATCATGACAGTTATTTGATTATATCAAATAAAAAATATTCAGATATTGGTAATCACTTTGTTTTAGAAAACTTCCCAATTAATATATTTAAACTAATAGAGAAAATAAATATTGAATTTTTAAAACTTCAATTTAATANTCAGTCTCAAATGAAGGTAGGTGACTATACCATAGACCTAAATTCAAGAGAGATGTTAATGAATAATACTAAGCTTAAGTTAACTGAAAAGGAAATTAATACAATTATTTACTTATCCAAATCAAATAAACCAGTTGGTATTGATGAATTACAAGACAAGGTATGGAGCTATCAATCTGATATTGAAACCCATACTGTCGAGACACATATTTACCGTTTAAGAAAAAAATTTTTAAATACCTTTAGTGATAAAGAATTTATTGTCAGTAAAAAAAATGGTTATCAAATCAAATAAAAAAAATCCAATAGCTAAAAATCTTTTTACAAAAAAATTTAAACAAAAAATTGTGAAACCCAAAAAGGGCAAAGGTAGCTTTAAGCGGTTAAAGAAAGTTTAATTTATTTTATATCTACGTTAAAACTGATTACTATTCGATCATCATCTGATTCATTTTTACTAACTTTATGAGGTAAATAACTTGGAAATAGCAATAAGTCACCTTCTTCGATTTCTATTCCAGCTGTTTCAGAGTTATATTGATTTTTATTCATAATTTCTGGAAAGGCATATCTTTTTGCAACATTTGGATTTTCAGCAATAAATGCTCCACAATTTTTTGAAGCTTTAACGTAGTATGCTGAACTTAAATAACAATTTGGATGAGTATGTACGACATTAAAACTCTCTTTTTTATTAATTATTGCCCACATTTCAGTTATTCTTATATTTTTATCTTGAGTTTTCCATCCCATATTTTGAAAACAATCTAAAATATATTTTTGAACTTCTATAGCAAATTTTGTTTGTATAGAGTTTTGTTCTGAAAGATTAAAATTTTTAGAATGCCATCCACCTTTATTTGATTTTTGAATACCTTGTGTATCTTTTTCATAAAGATTATAAATATATTTTTCTAAATCTTTATTAAGAATTTTATAGTCATCTAATTTATATTTTAAAATAGGATCTGGGAAAAGTTTTAAAATTTCATTCTTAATCATTATTTAGTATATTATTTTTTTTAAATGATAGAAATTATATTCTAGCCCCAATTATTTGAATAATTTTTGAAGATAATTCAGTGCCTTTGATTAAACTTTCTTTAATACTCATTTTATTAATTATTCCATGTAGAAACCCGGCAGCAAAGAGATCGCCAGCACCCGTAAGATCCAAAATTTTAAGATTATTAATTACGCCGTTTTCATTAACTTCTTCACCTTGAATTGCAACCGCTCCTTTTTCACCTCTAGTAACGACCACTAATTTATTAATTTGTTTCGAAAAGTCTACTATTTCATCAAAATTCTTAGCTTGTATTAATGATTTCATCTCTTGCTCATTTGCAAAAATTATATCTAATTTATTTTTTACCAATTCTAAAAAATCAATTTTATGTCTATCTACACAAAATTGATCAGAAAGTGACATAGCTACTTTATTTGCATTATTAATAGCTTTATTAAATGCTTTTTTAGGTTCTCCCTCATCCCACAAGTAACCTTCCAAAAAAATTAATTCACTTTTTTTAATTGCTTCGTTGCTGACGTCATTTTCATTAATTTTACCTGCAGTTCCTAGAAATGTGCACATTGTTCTTTCAGAGTCTGGAGTGACCAATATTAAACAAGTACCTGTTGGTAATTTTTCTTTTTTCTTTGAATAAAAATAATCTACATTTTCTTTTTTTAGACCTTCTTCGTATTTACCTCCAAACTCGTCATCGGAAACCTTTCCAATAAAACCTACCTGGTTACCAAGTTGAGATAACCCAACTATGGAATTTGCCACAGAACCTCCAGAAACAGTTTTCTCAATTTTAAGATTTTTTAATAAATTTTTGAATTCGTTTTCATCAAAAAATAATTTCATTGTACTCTTTGTAAGATTATTGTGATTAATGAAATTATCATCCACTTTACAAATGACGTCGACTATTGCATTTCCTATTCCTAAAACTTTCATATTAAGCTTTTTTTGTAATAACAGGTTTTTTTCTATTTGGGTAGCAAGTAGTGCATATTTTACATGTTAAACCATAACAATCTCTTGCTTTACAATATTCCCTGCCATAAAAAATTATTTGTAAATGAAGTTTAGACCAATTTTTTTTAGGAAATATTCTTTTTAAATCTTTTTCAGTTTGAACTACATTTTTTCCATTTGT
>JGI20155J14468_10003978_pt1 | contig 10083 bp, 10 predicted proteins | sample COG_05_FD_14468 | JGI IMG/M metagenome (IMG submission 14468)
ATCCATTCTTCCAACGCGCGAGCGAGAAGCAAAAAGAAACGCGAGAGCAAGAAACTGCGAACCAACCGTGGATCGAAAAATGGCGACCGACGAAATTAGACGACATCGTCGGCCACGAGGAAACGCTGAACCAAATGCGAGGGATGATTGAAACCGGCTCAATGCCGAACTTGTTATTATCCGGCCCACCTGGGTGCGGGAAAACAACCTCGGTGCACGTTTTAGCGCGGACGTTACTCGGGGATCGGTATAAAGACGCGGTGTTGGAATTAAACGCGTCGGACGAGAGAGGGATAGATGTGGTGAGAAATAAAATCAAAATGTTTGCACAAAAGAAGGTGACTTTGCCGGCGGGGAGGTGCAAGATTATCATCTTGGACGAAGCGGACGCGATGACGAAAGGCGCGCAACAAGCGATGCGAAGGACGATGGAAATATATTCGGCGACGACGAGATTCGCGTTGGCGTGTAACTTGAGCGATAAAATCATCGAACCGATTCAGTCGCGGTGCGCCATCGTGAGATTTTCGCGGTTGAGCGATAAACAAGTTTTGGAAAGGTTGGTGTACGTGTGCGAGCAAGAGAAGGTGCCGCACGACGCGAGAGGGTTAGAGGCGATCGTGTTTTGCGCGGAAGGGGACATGAGAAACGCGCTGAACAGTTTACAGGCCTGTCATAGTGGGTTTCAAATGGTGAATCAAGAGAACGTGTTTCGAGTGTGCGATACGCCGCATCCGGAAGTCATAGGCGCTATTTTACAACACTGCTTAAACGGAGAGTTGGACGATGCGTGCGATCGACTGTTAAAGCTGAGAAAGAGCGGGTATTCGCCACAAGATTTGATCAAGACGATTTTTCAGGTGTGTAAACGGTTCGACGATAAGGAGATGTCGGAATACGTAAAGTTGGAGTTTTTGAAAATCATCGGATTTTTTCACGTGAGGATTAGCGAAGGGTGCGCGAGCGACGTGCAGTTGTGCGGGATGGTGGCGAGGTTGTGCGGGTGTAGTTTGGAGGCGAAAAGTGGGAAATCGTGGTCGACGCCACAGAAGACGTTGATGGAAATCAGAAAGGAAGGCGGTTCGATAGGCGTGAGCGGCTCGGAGTTTCAATAATAGAACCGATGAAAGGGAGAAGAAGAGAGACAAGAGGAAAAACTGTAATAGTAAGATTAATTTTGATTTATAAAATGATGATGGTACACTCTTTGACGTTCTCGTCTCGCTATATATATTTCGTTTAAAGCATCTTCAACTCCTCCCGTCGCGAACTCTCAAACGTTCTCACTAAGTTCAAATGCGTCTTTATGCTTTCCAATTCAATCTTCGCTTGGTTCGCCAACCGTCTCGCTTCGACCATTTTTTTTATGTGGTCTTGGTACTCTTTACTCGCGTGCGCTCTGACTTCCGCGGTTGACTTCGCGTCGCCGTTATCCACGTGAAACAACGTAATCGTCGCTAAAATACACTTCTTGGCTTCCTCGAGAATCTCCGCCTCGGCGTGTAAATCGGCCCATTTTTGCCCCAAGTGTTGCAATTGATGATACGCCGCGTCCACGTCGTCCGGAAGTAACTTGCCTTCTAATCGAGACTCACCCGTCGCAGAAGAAGAAGCAGAAAGAGTAGTATTAGAAACACTACTCGTCGACGATGAGGAGGTCACGTTGCTGTTGTTGTTATTATTCGTTTTCGGTAAAGGCTGCGGCGGTATCGAGCGAAACTGTTGTTGCTCTTGTTGTTGATGTTGTTGTTGTTCCCGTCGCGTCGTCGTCGCCATTTGCGATTGAAACGGCGGTAAATTCTCCCCGTTGTTATTCTTCACGACTCCGTTATTCGTCAACCGCGGTGGCATCTGGACCGGTTTCACCGGTTGTTGTTGTTGTTGTTCTTGCTGCCCATTCAAAGCAGCAGGAGTGAACACCGATCTGATGCTGCTCTTCTTCCCGTACCACCACGTTCTCATGGCGGGTTCCCCAAAAGAAGAAGACCGTCCAGAGGTCGAACATAACGTCGTCGTCGTCTGATGATGACGCGCCGTTGTGCGGGCGGCCAAGAACAACAACCCCTTTGGCGTCGTCGTCATCTCGTCGTGCGGTCGACGATTCGAATCCTTTCGCGGACGACGATTCGTACTCCTGGTTGTAAAAGAAGAAACGCACAGACACCCGCACCCTTTCGACGACGCGGCAAAGGACATATATGCGAAAAGAGCGCGTTCGTTGGTATCAGCAGAGCGCGGATTTTGTGGGCGTGTTGCGTGTTATGTTCTCTCGTTTGTGTGGAAGAGTTGGTGTTTGCGCGGGGAAAAACTCTTTCGAAAGAGACTACTTTTTAAACTGCTTGCCAAGAGGAGTACGGAGTTACGCACTTATGAGTCTGCGTGTCTTACTCAAAATTTGGCTCTGTGAGTGCTTCTTTCTTACTCTGATGCGTCTGTATTCGTATGGATATACGCGAGATACGATATTTGGGAGAAACTTTTCCACTGCTGTATCCACGTTACTAAAAGAGAGCGAGAGCGTGGCACACACGCGTCGCACGAATACGCCCACCAAAGAGCAACACGAGCGGCCGCACGTAATAAACGGTATCGTTTTGCGAGAGAGAGAGAGAGAGAGAATAACACTTTCCGAGCGTGCGTGTGATGATGATGATGACGCAAAATGCATTCGTGTGCGCTCCTCGATGCGGTTCGACGACCTCTTTGTCGGCGAGGCGGAAGGGAACAACATCGACGAGAACGAGAACGAGAGTTATTAAAGCGTCTTCTTCTGGAGGAGGAGACAAAGACCCACTCATGGTCCGGACGATTAAAGGCGAACGGTGCGAACGACCGCCAATCTGGATGATGCGACAGGCTGGACGGTACATGAAAGTGTACCAGGACTTGTGCAAAAAGCACACGACGTTTCGCGAACGCTCGGAGACGGTGGATTTGTGCGTGGAGATTTCTTTACAACCGTACGAGGCGTTTAAACCGGACGGGGTTATCGTATTCTCGGATATTTTAACGCCGTTAGCTGGGATGAACATTCCGTTCGACATCGTCAAAGGGACTGGACCGATTATTTTCAACCCGATTCGCGACATGGCTGGCGTGAACGCGGTGACGCCGTTGGAGCCGGAGAAAAGCGTGAATTTTACTGGGGAAAGTTTAAAGGTGTTGAGAAACGAGTTGAAAGGTACGGATGCGACGTTGCTTGGCTTTGTCGGGGCGCCGTTTACGTTGGCGACGTACATCGTCGAAGGCGGGACGAGTTCGCACTATAAAGTTATCAAAAAAATGGCATTCGATGAACCGGCGATTTACCACGCGTTGATGGAAAAGTTGACAGATGCGGTGATTACGTACACGAGATACCAAATCGACAGCGGCGCGCAAGTCGTGCAAATCTTTGACTCATGGGCGAGCGAGTGGTTGCCGAAAGATTTCTCCAGATTTTGCTTGCCGTATTTAACCAGGGTGATTAAAGAGGTGAAACAAACACACCCGGACACGCCGTTGATTTTATACTGCAGCGGTGCCGGTGGGTTTTTGGAACGGTTACAGACGACTGGCGCGGACGTGATTTCGTTGGACGGGACGGTAGATATCGCCGACGCGAGAGCGAGACTGGGAATGGAACAAGCCGTGCAAGGGAACATGGACCCGGTGAGTTTGTTTTCGAGCAAAGAGCACATCACGCAAGCGATTGAGGAGACGATTAAAGGTGCGGGGAACAATAAGCACGTCATGAACTTAGGACATGGGGTTATGGTAGGCACGCCGGAAGAAAACGTCGCGCATTTTTTCAAATCCGTGCGCGACTACAGGTATTGAAAAAGAATTAGTTGATTATCAGAAGTGTCTATTAAATTAATGTGCTAAAACAACGAATTGCTGATGATTTGATGGTCAATCGATTGTGTTGTACCTAACTACACTGCAATTTAATAGCCAGTGCGTTCAATCAACTCCTTCAAATCACCCAATTGCCCGTTCGCCGCCTTTTTGGCCGCCTCAAACTTAGCCGTCGCCGCTTTCTTCTTCTCCCAATAATCCTTACCAGCTTCCGCTCTCTTCGCTTCCAAAACCTTCACCGTCTCGCTGTGCTTCCATCCAATTTGCGCGCACAAATCGCCGAGCACGCAGAATCGTCTCCCTTCATTCAATCTCGCAATCTTCAACGCCTCCGGGACAACCGCTCTCTTCACCTTGTCGTACGGCGCCGGGATCCCTTCAAAGCACTTTAACCTTTCAAAAGCGGCTTTCCCTCTCTCAGTTTTGTGCGGCAACATACCTCTCACGACTCTCCAGAAAAATCTCGACGGTTGAGTGAAGTGGTACGGACCTTTCTTCGGGTTCGTGCTCATTCTCTTCACTTTATAGTAGTCCCACTTTTGTTTGCGTCGAACCATGCCGCCGGAAAGGCAGATCCCTTCGGCTCTCACGACGACGACGTGTTGGCCTTGCAAGAGCTGCTTCGCGACGGTGGAGGCGAGACGGCCGAGCATGTGGCCCTTCGCGTCGACGACGACGATCGTTTTGTTCGTAGACTGTTGTTTTTTTTGTTTCATGATGAGGAGAAGAATAAAAGAGAACACTCTTGGGTCAGCACATTGTCGTAAACGAGAGAGGACAAAACGCAGGAGTAAATTAGGACTCCTTTTCCTTTTCGCGGTGCAAATTTCAGCCGGCAACACACTTTGCGCTTTCACGCACAGCGCGACACACCGTTTTCCAAACAGTCAGCGCGTGTAAAACGAGCACAAAATGTCTCCCGCAATTATCACGCGTCCTTCGTGGTATTATTACGCGAGAGCAGAAGACGCGCGCGCGGTATATATAAAATCTTCAAATTTGAGGGCTACAGAAGAAAGAGAGAAAAATGTCGCGAACGCGCGCAACGCGAAACCGAAGATCACGCGAACGCTTCTCCTCCTCGTCCTCGCGCGCGTTAAACTCTGAACTATTTCTCCCGCGAGAAAACCCAAAAAGAAAGCGTCTTCGTCCGTCGGCGAGACAGAGAGAGAGAGAGAGAGAAAGAGAACGTACCATGAGTGCTCTGTGTGTGATTTGTGTAAAACTGAGNGTAAAACTGAGGCACGAGACACTTCAGTTTTTTCCTTCTTTCGAGACGAGCAAAAAACAAAACGACCGCACAACAAAAAACAATCGTTAAACGCGCATCAAACGAGAAAAGAAACGAAACTTGCGAGAAACGACGAACGAACAGACGAACGGGAACGGTGCAAAAACGCTCGCTTCTGCTCTCTCGCCGCGTGTGTATAATTTTTGGGGTGGTGGTCCTCCTCTGCGCGCGGTCGAGTTTTAGTATATGCACGAGCACTCGTGAAGAAAGGACGGGTGCATTTATATCCAATTTGATACGCATTTTATAGAAGACCACGCGACATTATGCCGACGCACCAAGTCCTCCGATCCCCACTCACGTCCCCACGATCGACGAAAATAACCTCCGGCCACGATTTCGCGTCCACCACGTTCGAACACACCGCGTCTGGAAACGATTTAATCCGCATCGGGCACGCCTCTCAGCAATTCGAAGACAAACACGCGCACGCGATACGCAGGAAACAAACGTGTTTAGAGCAGTATTGCATACCACCGGACGCGTTACTCGGCGATCACGGGCCGGAAGTTTCCGATGCGGAGTATTATCGCGCGGTGGTGTGGACCACTATAGTTGGTACCGTCGTGAATGTTGTTTTAGTGTTTGTGAAGTTTATCGCGGGGATCTTGTGGAACAGTCAAGCGTTGTTGGCGGACGCGGTGCATTCGCTGATGGACGTGTTTACGGATTTCGTGACGTTAGTGGCGGCGAGGATCGCGGCGAAACCGGCGGATGAGAAGTTTCCGTACGGGTACGGAAAGTTGGAGAGCATAGCCGCGGTTTGGGTGAGCGTCTGTTTAGTATTTAGCGCGGGCGGGATGTTTTGGTACGTCTGCGAAAAGTTGGTGAGCGAATACGAGATTGAGTTTATGAACTTGACTGGAAGAGGGAGAGCGGATGGCCAAGAGGAAAAAGAAGACGGGTTGGTGTCGGTGGAGGCAATATCGGTTGCGATCGCGTCCGTGTTAGCGAAAGAAGCGACGTTTCAGTTCACCATGAGAATCGGGAAACGGTTGCAGTCGCAAGTGTTGGTCGCCAACGCGTGGCATCACAGGTCGGATGCGTTAGGTTCGGTCGCCGCGTTAGTTGGGGTAGTTGGTGCGGTATACGGATACCCGATCATGGATAAATTAGCGGCGATATTCGTGTGCGCTTTGTTAGGGAAGGTTGGGATTGAAGTTGGATGGGAAGCCGTGAAGACGTTGGCGGATACGAATTGCGCGGAGGAAATCGACGAGAGAGTGAGAGAGATTGTGAGGAACGAGTGCGGGGAGGACACGCACGTGAGCGGTTTGAGGGCGAGAATGAACGGGAGAAAGTTAAGCGTAGATTTCTTCCTCGCGTTTTTAAGAAAAGGTATAACCACGGAGGAAGTTATTGGGAAGATGCAAGCCGCGAGAGAGCGCGTCTTGGAAGAAATTCCCGAGTTGGGCGAAGTCGTCATTCAACTCAGAGATAGCGAAGAGCAGGAGTATTTGAGAAGCCAAGGAGGAAGTGGTGGTGGTGGCTTTACATGGTTTACTCGAGGGAAAAGTGGAGGTGGTTTGTAGTAGAAGTGTAATGATGAACTCTATAGAGAGAGATGTGTTTTTATTTGCTTATTTTAATTTATCTACCCGCGTTTGCGGCTTGTTGAACTAATCGATGTAACTGCGCGAGGAAATCGCCGTATCCCATACCGCCACCGCTCGCACGATCTTCTACTAAATGATTGAACAGTAACGCCTCTTGCGGCGTGCCTTGTCTTATCACCGTCAATGCTTGGTACCGCGCTTGGTTCCTACTTCGTATTCTTTTTACCGTGTTTCTAACTTTTTCATTCACTTTATTCCCGCTAATAGTTGGCAAATACGCGTCGACGAAGGGATCCGGGCATCCTTGATCGCCGAAAATGCTCGTAATCATCTTTTGTTCGCACTGTCCACCGACCCAGACGAGTAATTTTCGCCCATCATCGATTAAATAAATACCTCTAGCGTCGATTCGCTCGCCAGCCAATGCAGTCCTCGGGGGCATTTTCATCTTCATCAACGCCTCGATAGAATCGTTTTCGGGAATGCCGGCGTCTTCGCTCCCACCGTGCAAGGCGTAACACGCCGGATACATCATGCGCAAACAATCTTCCGCGGAGCAACTCATGATATCAAACGAACACTCGACTCGGTTATCCACGGCAACGTCTCTCGGCGCACCTTTCAGTGCGAGCGTCTTTGTCGCGCACATCGCAAAGAGCGGTAGAAGTTTCATGGATTCCGGAAACGCTAAAGAGTTGAATCCAAAGTTGTGTCGAGCACCGCCTAAAAGCTTATATTCTTTCAACGCGTCGACGAGTTTGTGCGTCAACGCGTCTCTGGCGTCTTGTAATCTCGCCGAGTTTGTTCTCTCGGCGCTCAAACGCGTCAAAAAGCACGCCATGGCACCCGAGTCAATCGCGCGAAACAAGTCCGTCATGTCGTTCACCACCGGCACTTGCATCGTGTGAACTCGAATCCGGCGTTCACCATCCGCCGAGGTGTACAACAACGCGCACTGAATGTAACACGCTTGCATGTTCGGTACAACTTCGTCGTGCGCGAGATACACCGCGTGCGTTTGATCCGCGTTCGTGGCTGGTAAAGCGAGCAAATCGAGCGAACGAATGAAAAAGTGCCCGTTGAACGCGCACACGCGAAATCCTTTCGAGCACCGAACGCGACAGACGGATTCCCACGCAACATCTCGAGTCAAATTTCTCGTCAGTTCCGTTTTGAACTTCACCTCGTCTTTTGCTAAGGAAAATTGCGGGTAATATCGAACATCTCCGCCGGTATATTTTGGCAACACGCACATCGATGCGATGTCCGCGTACGGCACGGATGTGCAAAATACGTCAACGCACACTTGCTGTCGAGAACACTCCGCCGCCATGGACTTGTAAAAATTATCCGCTGGATTTCTAAGTTCGTGCTCTTTTGAATTCGCTTCGTAGCCTCTCGCGTCGTCTCGGGATAAAAGTCTCCCGGCGCCGATGGATGGCAACGTCGATTGGAAAATCATCAACTTGCCGCCAATCTGCGAGACGGCTGAATACGCCGCCTGTAAAGCCGGTCCCATCGCAGACTCTTGAATATCCGTCTCTAAGAACGAAGTCGCGATGACGTCTAACGTCGCGTCTACAACCGAGCGACATTCTTGTAAATTCACGAGTAAATCGTCCGGCATCGGCGCGAACGGGTCGTTCAATTCTCCAACCACCATCATAGACGGCGCCATCGAGGTGGATCGCAAACCATAAAAATGAATGGAGCGATCGTACGTAATGAACCCAATTCTCGTGCGATCAGATTTCGATTGCATAGAATCTAAACAATCGCGCACGGTATCGATGGCAGATTTTAAAAAGCCAGATCTAACGGCCGTTTGACTGACATCAAAGGCGAAAAAATACGCCGGCGGCATGGGCGGTCGCACCATGTACTCCGCCGAGGCTAAAAATTCAACCGTCCCGGATCTCAACTCTGGTCGTTCCGCCACGTCTCTTCTCACTCCATTTTCATCCAACGCGCAAAAATAGTCCACGGGAACATCGTTCGGTAACGAACACACGTTACACCTGTACCGCCTCCCACCTTCGATGAATTGAACGAACGGATTGATATACGTTCGACACCTGCGACATCGAACAATCCCGGACGATCCGAACTGCGCCGTAGGCACCGAATCCCCTGGACACATCGGTCGAACGATGCATCCGACCGGTAACGCAAACCTTTGCTTCAACCCAACCGATTGTGGTAACGCCCCAACTGTTAACCGCAAATACTTTGGATCGCACGATAAATTCGAGTTTGGTCTCGCCTCGTCCTCGCCCGGTCTTGGCAACGCTTTCTGATCGAGATTTTGAACGTCAATCGACCGCGCGTCCGCGTCGGGAGGGTACCCTCCCTGTTGGCCACCCATTCCCGGCATCATGCCTGCTCCTGGAGGCGGCGCCCCTCCACCGTACATTCCCATTTGGGGTGCGCTCGTTGGATACGCGCTACTGCTACTCCCCGTCGGCGGCGGAGGTCCCGGATGATGATGTTGTTGTTGATGCTGATACTGGTATTGTTGCTGCTGCGGTTGCTGCGGTTGTTGCGGTTGCTGCTGCGGTTGCTGCGGTTGCTGCGGTTGCTGCTGCCGCATCGGCGGCGGCGGCGAAGGATACGCGGACGACGTCGACGGAGGCGCCATCGACATCCTCGACATCGCCGCCGTCGGCGGCGACGGCACGGAGGAAGCCGAAAACGAAGGAGGTGGCGGCAGTCCAGGCGCGTTTGGCGGTTGTTGATACCGGGGTCCCTCTCCTCCTCCTCCCCCTGTCGTCGTCGCTAAAGGCGGAGGAGGCATCATCATTCCTCCTCCTCCTGGTTGACCATACCGCTGCATATTCTGCGGCTGTTGTTGTTGTTGTTGTTGTTGCATCATCATCATCGGTGGTGGCGGTTGTTGCGGTTGTTGCTGCTGCTGCTGCTGTTGAACACCACCGTATCCTCCTCCTCCTCCCGCGGGGAAACTCGGAGGCATATTCGTATTCGCGTCGTTCGTAAACCCGTCGTTGTTGTAATTGTGCCGTTGCTGCTGCTCGTAATGCTGTTGCGGCTGTCCCTGCGGCTGCTGTCCCTGCGGTGGTGGTGGCGGTGGGTAGTACCCGCTCATTTTCAACGAGCACTCGCGCGAGCGTTCGAAAGGTGCGGATTTTCGCGACGATCCGGTGCGTCTCGACGATCGGTTTTCGTGCGTTTAAACGCTTCGTTTTAATGGAGAATTGGATGATGGAATCGACGTCAAAATATTTTGATGTTTTCTTGCACGAGGCACGCGACGACTTTGAACACGACGACAAAACCTTGGCGGCGGCGGAGGGAGAAGCGTCTGGACGGCATCAAAAGTCGCTCGAAAAGAGGTGATTTAGAATTACTCCCCGGGGATCCTTCTTTCTTGTTGCACGT
>JGI20155J14468_10003981_pt1 | contig 10078 bp, 8 predicted proteins | sample COG_05_FD_14468 | JGI IMG/M metagenome (IMG submission 14468)
TAATCCCATAGGTATCCATTTCCACCGTCCAAGCTTTTACCATCAGGTTCACCCATCAATTCTTCAATTTCGATCCTGTTTCGCCCGATCGATAAAGTCTCTAGATTACTTTTTCGATAAATTACCTTATAGTCAGGTTTCTCCAATGATTCAGCATTTTCCAATATTGAATTCTCCATAGATTTATTGCTAACCTGTTCTTCAAGTTGTTGTCTTCCCTGTCCTAGGCGGTTGTACTCAACCTGACTGCAGGAAAAAAGTAGAAAAAAAAGAAAAAAAAGTAAGGTATAATTTTTTGTTTCAATTTTCAAAATAAAAATTGTTTAAGATTATTGGTCTGTGGCAAGAACGGTAACTATTTGCTTATAAAATCAATTTCCTAAAAATTAGTCAACAGTTGCGAATTTGGTTTCAACCACAAATCATTAACATTTGAGATTGTACGAATAATTAAAATGGCGGAGAGAACGGGATTCGAACCCGTGGAGGGACTATTAGCCCCTCACCGGTTTAGCAAACCAGCGCATTCGACCACTCTGCCATCTCTCCTGACTTACTTTTTAACTAATCATTCATGCTCCGATGGGTAAACAAAAAAAGGACTCGATTCTAAATAACTGTATTCTTATTTCTACACTATCAGTTGGAGTTTAAAAAACCTTTGAAATTAAATATATGACAATGGAAGGTATGAGGCAGAAATCAAATCTCTAAATTGTACTCGAGACGCGTATACGTTTAGGCATCTAAATCTTTTTAAGCACAGTACAAGCCTATCCAAACAATAAAGTTGAATTTTTTTTAGTTTCGATTTTTCTCTGATTAAAAGCAAAAACAACGATTTTAAACTTTATTATCTCAAAATAGTACGAGTAAGATAATTCAACATAAATGTATAGTTATCAATATGAGGAACTTACATCCGAGAATTCAGGATTTGCAGGGTCTTTACATTTTTTCTTGCTAGTGCATCACCACCATCTGCCGCTTTGGTAAACCATTCCAATGCTTTTTGAGTATCTTTTTGTACTCCTTTTCCGCGCAGATACATGATACCAAGATATCGTGCCGATTCTGGGTCGCCTCTATTTGCAGATTTATAAAATAATTCATAGGCGAGACCTAAGTTTGCACTTTCTCCATGCCCGAAATAATATTTCTTTGCCATTTCCAAATCATTATTAGGAGCATTGATTGATGTTAATCTTGATGTGGAGTTCTGCTGTGTTGGAGAAGGTGAAAAAGAAGAATTAGGCAGAGTGGGCGGTTCAGGCAAATTGGTAAGTTGATCCTCCTTTTTTAGATTATCATAAATTGAAGGTAATTGGTTTCGTGTGGCCCTGAAATCAGAAGTTGCCGGTTCCGGTATATTCACAGTAGGATCCGGAGGTAAAGGAGGCGGTTCATTATAGGAGGGATTAGTAGGTGAAGGAACCGAATTATCAGACTGCTGCATTAAAGATTGAGTATTTCCAGTCGTTTGGTTCGCCAAAAGTTGTTCGTATTCATAAATTTTTTCCGAGGCATTTTCTCGATCTTGCAGAAGAGCCAAATTCGCATAGCGAAGTGCGAGATCAATCTTTGCAGGTCCAGTCAGACCGTAGGCATAAAAATGGGCCACAATTAATTGAGAAGTGGTATACCCACGGTCGGCGGCAGCTTGAAAGTGAACTAAGGCCATTTTGTAGTCCTCCTCAACCCCAATTCCTTTAAAATAGCACCTCCCTAAAAAGTGGTGAGCTGCAGGAAGTTGCTTTTTGGCAACTTCTTCAAGAATCGAAACACCTCCAGGTAAGTCTTTTCCAATATTAATATTTTGACCTCCAATTGCATTGGCATGAAGTTTAAGTAAAGCATGTTGCACCGAAGCGGGACCATAGCCAACTATTGATGCACTTGCATAGTGCTTCGCTGCAAATTGTAAGTCTGCACTTAGATTGGGTTCCACCTCTTCCGCTGTAAATATCTCCGCGAGTACATAAGATGCGATTGGGTCACCAGCATTTGCATTTTTTACCACCATACCATCCGGGTCTTTAAAGACCTTGTTATAGTAGCTATTCACTTTTTCTGCATTGGGCCCGAGAGGTGGAAACCGATGTAGATAACCGATCGTGAAAAGACCGAGCCAATGATTAGTTTCTGTGGATAAATTTGCCCAATAGCTCGCTTTATCAAAAGAAATTTCTAAGCCTTTATCCCCGTGAATATAACAAAGAGCCAAAAATGCCTGGGCATAGGAGTCTCCATCTTGAGCACTCGACTCTAAGTTTTTTAAGTCTGACTCCATCCATTTGCTTCCTTCATTTCCAGAAAGTAAAATGGGTCCAAACAATAGATGAATTAAAAGAAGAATTTTAGGAATGTAGTGCATTGGATATTTTCGACATTTTCTACTTTTTACCTGTAAGTAGGCAAGCTTACTATTTTGAACGCTTTTCAAATTGCTTGCGAGGAAAGAGATAAATTGTTTAACCTTCTGAATCTGCTTTCAACTTTACTCTATCTATGGACTTATCTGATCACTCCCCATCAACCCTGCGTAACCCAGGAAAAGAAACTATTAGGCAATTTGTTATTTATGCCGAAAATAAAGTCGGTTGGCTAAACGACTTTCTTGGCATGTTAAAATCACAGGACATTCATGCCCTGGCGATTTCAGTACTGGACACTACTGATTCAGCCGTTATTCGCCTGGTAACGAATTACCCGAAGGAAACTGCACAACTTCTAAAATCTCGCTCCATCAGTTTTACCGAAAGGAATATTATAGCGGTTGAGATTCAGAATGAAGACTCCCTTCATTTAATAACCCAGTCGCTACTTCACGCAGAAATTAATATCCATTATGTCTACCCCTTTCTTCACCAGCCTAATAATAAGCCGGTACTAGCCTTGGCCATGGAAGACGAAGATATAGGAGAAGAAGCATTGCAAAAGCACGGAATGCGGGTGCTCTCGCTTGATGATTTTACTCGTTAAAGTTGCTTAATAGAGCAGATAAGGCTTAACGGTAGTCTTAAATTGTGCGGAATAAGCATTCCACTCGGCGAGGAATAACTTAGTGTTCACTTGCCCCCCTTCTTTTTCCAAGGCATTCCACCAGGTCTGCGAGCCTACATGTTTATTAAATAGTGCGATTTCTGACTCGCTCGCTTGAGTAAATGGGCTAGGCGTCTGCCATAAGGCAGAAAGTTGCATCATGTAAAAGGGAAGTGCAGTGGGTTGCCAGGAGCTCCAATCGTTAATTATGATATAAACTCCTTCAATCGATTCGCCGTCTGCTTTTTTTATAGTTTTTACCTGAAAAGAAAGTCCAGGAATTTGAAATCGATCTAATTCCGATTTGAGAACAGACGCTTTTTTGCCTTCGTAAGTCAAAAAACGAAAAGGATGTTCCGTACCAATACCGTGTTTAAATTTTCCCATTTGTGCTCCAAGGCCAGTCATAGGGTAACCTGCCACGGAGTCTAAAGTTGGGATATTGGGTGAAGTAGGATGCCAGGAAAGACCAGTTTGTGGCCAGGTCATTTGTCGAGTCCAACCAATCATTGGCACGATAACCAATTTTCCTTTTTTGCGATTCACCTCCTCGGTCTTCAGAACACCAGGCACTTTTTTGGACCACAAAGCCAATTCACCGATTGTCATCCCATGTACAAAGGGGATTTGAAATGCACCCACATAACTCATACAAACTTCATCCATAGAAGGTCCGGCAACCTTTTCCCCTCCCAGTGGGTTTGGTCTATCTAAGACCACTACCTCGACTCCTTCCTCAAAGCAGGCTTCCATAACATATCTCATGCAACTGATATAGGTATAGCATCGAACCCCGACATCTTGCAGGTCAACGACTAAGCTATCAATTTCACTCAGCATTTTTTTCGTGGGTTTACGAAATTTTCCATACAGAGAAAAAACAGGCAATCCTGTCTTTTGATCTATTTTATCGTCTACTGGAACAGACGCTTTTTCGTCGCCATAAATACCATGTTCTGGCCCAAATAAAGCGACTAAGTTGACATCAGATGAGCGAACAAAAACATCCACAGTACTTTCGCCCCTCCCATTTTTTCCTGCCGGGTGAGTTAATAAACCAACTCGCTTTCCTTGAAGAACGGAAAATTTACTCTCTTCCAAGTAATCAATTCCCAATTGAATAGATGGTTCTCTGGCAAAGGATTCGATGCATACCAATAAAAATAGAAAAACTAATTTAAAAAGTGTAATGCCGGAGATCAGTGATTTTTTACTCATTTGAATAGGTTTGATAATTAATGATTATTTAGTAATTTGCGGCTTCTTGTAAAGCTTTGCCAGCACATTGTAGGAAAAAANAGAAATAACCCCAAAGAAAACTCCNATCACTGCTCCACCTACAAACATTGGAGGAAAAGTATCGAGCAATTCCCAAAGATCATTGAGTTTGAAATTCGACCAGTCGTACTCGGAGCTTAAAAGGGGATTTTTCTTACTTTTAAATCCAGCTAGCTCTAAAAGTATTCTTCCAATCTTATAATCAGCAAAGTAAATGGGCCCCATCGTGAAAGGATTTGAAATCCATTGTAAAGCCACAATAACGGGCAGATTAGCCCGGGTAAATAGAGCGAGGAAAAATACAACCAGCATTTGAATACCCACTAGGGGAGAAAATGATATTACCATTCCCCAAAAGAGGGCTGGTTTGATTGCCTTTCCTTTAAATGACCATAGGAAAGCTCTTTTATAAGCTGTTTCTGCGAACCATTTTAAAACAGGATAGTTATGAATATTGGATCGCCTGGGAAGTGGACGCATCCAACGCTTGAGTCGACGAATACGTTTAAATCGTAATTCTTGTGCTTCTTGAGATTCAGTAGAATTCACTGATGGAGGGATAAATAGTAGTTTAATTTTTGTTGAAATAAATCGGATGCATTGAGTAAATTTTCTTCTAAAGTGAATTGATCATTCCCAAAGGCCTCGATTTTTAAATTAGAAAATTCATTCATACATTTCTTCTTCGCGTCACTATCTACTGAACCTGCTAATAAAATTACATTTTTATTATACCTTGAAGCCATTCGAATGATTTCATAGGGCCCTTTTCCCATTAGTGATGTTTGATCAAATCTTCCTTCTCCAGTTAAAATTAAATCTGCATTTTGAATCGATTTTTCTAAATCAAACCACTTAGAAACAAAGGAAAATCCCGGCACAAACTTAGTATCATATGCGACGCTTAAGCCATACCCAATTCCTCCTGCTGCACCTGTTCCTTCTTCCTCCCTAAAAACTAATGGCTTTTCAAAGGTTTCCGCCAACCGTGCAGACATTATATCCATATTGCTTTCCATTTCGTCTCTTCGACTTATAGATAGTCCTTTTTGGGGACCAAATTGAAAGGTGGCTCCCCCCTCTCCCAATAATTGATTAGTCACATCGCAGGCAATACGAATGGATGGGAGTGTTACAAGTTTCTCAGGGCAAATAGTTTGTATTCTACCCCAACTTTCTGGGTTAGGGAAAAAAATAGGTTGATTTTCTTGGTCTAAAAACCGAACCCCTAAACTTCTCAGTGCACCCAAGCCCATATCATTTGTCGCACTTCCACCAATCCCTAAAATTATTGCACTTACCTTTAAAGAGGCAACTTCAGCAAGTAACTGCCCTACCCCAACCGTTGAAGTTAACCATGGATTTCGCTTTTCTGATGGTAAGTCAGATAAGCCAGCAATTGAAGACATTTCAATTACTGCATAGTTACCATGGTCCGGTAAATCTGCAAACTCGCGAAGATTGGGTTCCAATTTGTCAAATGGAACAATTCCAATTCTTACTTCTTTTTCCTCCCCAATTGAATCGGAAGCCAAAATTGAATGATAAGATCCCCTTTTTTGCTCGGTTAATAACTGAGCAAATCCTTCCCCGCCATCAGTTAATGGGGAACACTCAATTTCATGGCTAATAGGTTGTGTGGAAACTACTTTTTGAGCAAGTGCACAGATTTCCCGGGCAGACAGGGAATCCTTGCATTTATCAAAAGCCGCAAGGATACGCATGATATTAACTATCGAATTTCATTATTGGTAGACTCATCAATCAATTTAAAGTTTTCTACATGATAAGTTTCTGCTGCCTCAAAAGTTAATTTCAATCCATAATTTCGCTCCATTCGATCAATCAATTTTGAATCAGGACCCCGTAAGCGTCGTAAAGTGCTAGGATGAAGGAAGATTTTTAAAATCGCTTCTTTTTCAATATTTTCTTCCCTTAATCGACGTACAACGCTGGTAATCTTTCTTTGAATTTCGATACTGACTGCCCGGGGAGATTTAACAATTCCACGACCGGAACAATAAGGGCACGGTTCGTAAATTCCACTTGAATTACTTTCATCATGTCGCTGACGGGTAATTTGCATAATTCCCAATTGAGAGATGGGGAGAATGTTATGCTTCGCCTTATCATCCGCCATAGAAGATTTCATTTTTTGGAAAACCTTTCTTTGGTCTCCCTTATTTTTCATATCAATGAAATCAATAATTACCAAACCACCCAAGTTTCGCAGTCTCATTTGACGACAAACCTCTGCTGCAGCTTCGATATTGGCCTGTAAGATGAAATTCTTTCCGTCTTTTCTATCTCCTTTATGACTACCGGTATTTACATCAATTGATACCAGTGCCTCCGTTTCTTCCATTACTATCTCACCACCGGAAGGGAGTAAAACTCGTCGCATAAATGTCTGCTCAACTTGACGCTCCACATTAAATCGTTCGAAAATGGGGATTTCTTCATCAAAATGAGTAACTTTTGATTTTGATTTGGGAGAAATTCGCTGAATCGTTTCGATAAGTCTTGTGTAATCCTCTTTTCGGTCAATTTGCACACGATCAATGTCATCTGTGAGAAAATCGCGTGCCGTTAACCCGATCAAATCCGGTTCTTGATATAAAAAGCACGGGCTATCCTGAGACTTCATCTTTGCTTCAATTTCATCCCACTGTTGAAGTAAAAGGTGCAAGTCTCGGTCGAAAAATCGCTCCGGTTTATTCTGGCCGGCTGTTCGTATAATTACTCCCATTCCTTCTCGCAGAGAAAGATTGCTGATAATACGCTTCAAACGACTCCTCTCTGCTTTGTCATCAATTTTTCGCGATATACCACATTGTCCTGCATAGGGCATCATAACTAAAAACCTACCTGCTAATGATAGATTGGTAGTGGTTCGTGGTCCCTTACTCCCAATCTGCCCTTTGGTAATTTGCACAATAATTTCTGAACCGACTGGAAAAACTTTGGGAATTTCCTGAATGGATTTTGCCTCTACCCGATTGTGTGGAGTCTTTCTCTTATTTTCTCGAACGATTTCAATTGAAGGGTCGTTATTGGCACCGGGAAGCATATCCCAATAATGTAAAAACGCATTTTTTTCTTGGCCAATGTTGACAAAAGCGGCCTTCAGTCCAGGTTCTAAGTTTTGAACTTTTCCCTTAAAAATTGCTCCCACCATTCTCTCTTCGTCAAGGCGTTCCACATCAAAGGCCTGTAAAACACCATTCTCAATTAAGGCCACTCGCCTCTCAAGAGCCTCAGTATTGATAATTAATTCTTTATAATCCTGCTTTGTTTCTCTCCGAAAAAAAGCGAGTATTCTCTCACGAATCGGGCGTTTTTTAGCTCGCTCTATCGCTTCTTCTCTTAACTTGCATTTATCAATAGAGATAGGTGCAGGCTCCATGGGGGGCAAAGTCAGATCATTTTTGTCTGCCTCAAGCTTTTTTTTCTCTGCTTTCTTGTTGGATCTTCTTCGCTTTGAATAATTAGGTCTACGTTTGGTATTTCTGGCCATTTTTATGATGGATAGAAAACCCGATCGTCCACAGAGTAAAATGTAAGAATGCTAAATTAAGCTTCTTAATCATCTAAATTCCTTTCTGTGTCGATAAACACTCTGAACCAACCCAAGTAAGATAAAACAGGAAATCAAAAATGATCCCCCGTAACTAAGAAAAGGCAACGGTAAACCAGTAATTGGAGTAATGCCAATTGTCATGCCAATGTTAATAAAAACATGGGTCATTAATAGGACAGAAACTCCTATTGCAAGCATTGCCCCAAAACGATCGGACGCCTTGGAAGCTACCTTTAAACAACCAAAGATAAGAAGGAAGTATGCAGCAATTGCTGTCATTCCTCCTACAAATCCAGATTCTTCTGCTAGCACCGCAAAAATAAAATCGTTGTGTGCGACGGCAGAGGGTAGATATCCTAACTTTGCTTGCATGCCATTACCCAAGCCTTTGCCAGATATTCCACCGGTGGCAACAGCAATGAGAGCTTGGATTCGATTCCAATTTGCTCCAATTCCATTTGGGTCCATGACTTCTGGTGCTAGAAAAGTGAGGATGCGTTTACGTTGATAGTCCTTGAGTGGTATGAGAGTTGTATCCTCATAAGCAACAATTGCTTCATTTGGATGCGGGTTCTCGGATTTATATTGATAATAACGAAAAACGTCATAACCCAGCACACCAATTATCACTACAAACAGAAGAGCTGTAGCAACAAAAAACCGATAAGGTATGCGGGCGACGTACAAAATTGAAAATGCTATTGGTGGAAAAACTAATGTTGATCCTAAGTCAGGTTGCTTGAAAATCAAGAACATTGGACAGACAAAGCAAAATCCAAGTTTACAAATTCCCTTAAAAGAGTCTTTTAAATTTCCGATTTCCGACCTCGCCATAATACTGGCACCAAGAATCAGGGTCACAATTTTTGCAAATTCGGATGGCTGTATTTTAAATAGTCCTAAATCTATCCACCTCTGTGCCCCGTATTTTTGGGGCCATAAAAAGACAAGTACCAGAGAAATAACTCCCAATACATAGATAATATGAGCAAATCGCATCCAAAAATGATAATCCACGACAGAGACAATTACATAAATTGAAAAACCAATAATAACCCAAATCACCTGCATTTGCCATTGATTACCTCCCGTGTAGGCCTGAGCAGATCGTATAAAAAGAATGCTCATTGTACAGAGGATTATTAAACTAACCGGAGAGAACATTTCCCACTTGCTTTCAGTCTCTAAGAGATCATCTCTTTTATTGGTACCGGAAGAAAATATTCCTCTTGTTTTCAAGTCCATGGGTCGAGCTTAACGTTAGGGTTCTAAGGAAAGAAAATGAGCTGTTATTTCTTTCCATTCTTCCTCCAGGCTTTCATCTTGCTTAACCGGGCGTGACGCCCGATTGTACCAATAGGCAGCATTACCTAAATCTCCCTCCAATCGATGGAGGTATGCATGTACCCAATCACCCAGTATAGTACCTTCTTCTTGGGCAATGTCATGTGCTTTTGCCCAATCTCCCTTTTGGACCCACCACAATGCTTTCAAACAATCAGAATAATGAGAATGAGGCTCAGAACAGGAGGAAATATTCCTTACAAATTCATCGAGCTTGATCATTTAGGTTGTTCACTGTTGTTAGTAATAGAAAATATTGAAAAGAATTTCACTAGGGAAATTTTCAAATTATAAACTAATTTATCTAGAAACACCTCGAAGAAAAAGAATCAAGCTGTTACACCGCGCTCCCAAGCCGTCTCCATCGAGTACCGATTGAAACACTATATTGAAACTTTCTTCTATGTTCACGAATGACAAAAGGTAGTTCTACTTTTTTTTCCAATTCAAAATATGGCTTCAAGCATTCCACCAGTTTTTGCTCCGAGTCACCAGAACCGATCCAATTTTCTCTCGGTGTATATTCATTCAACCAGGTAAATGGGGTGGCTAAAAGAAGTTGCCCGCCCGGCTTCACTAATTGTGGAAGTCGATTTAAAAAAAGCGAGGGATCCGGTAATCGACAGATCAAATTGGCTGCATGAACCAAATCAAACTCTTTTAGCTCGGAGGGTAACGAACAGGCATCTGCAACAAAAAATGAAATCTCCTTGCTCGGGTCATACTCTACTTTTGCGACTGCTTTTTGATAGCTGTCCCCTTCCTCTAAATACTCATAAGGGAGTTCCTTATTATCAATTAAAGATCGAGCTGCTGAAATAAAGGAATGGGACA
>JGI20155J14468_10003989_pt1 | contig 10069 bp, 9 predicted proteins | sample COG_05_FD_14468 | JGI IMG/M metagenome (IMG submission 14468)
GGGGAATCATTAACTGCTGCTGCTAAAGCACTATCCCAATCTGAAGATGAAATAGCTAATACCTGGAAAGAGAAAAGCTATCTCTACGGTACACCAGATGAGGTTGCCACAACTTTATCTATGTGGCAAGAAGTTGGAATTGAGGCTGTTTATCTACAGTTACTATCACTGCAAGAAGATAATCGTAATGAAACAATAGACGTTATCAAGCAGGCGGTAGAGCTACTATAAGATCTGCTTTCCGCTGAAAATTTCTGTCTTAGCTCAATGCAATACTTAACTTAGAGCGTTGAATGGACATAAATTAATTTAGTACTTTCAATGCTCACCAGTCACAAAAGATGTTGGTTAAATGTAGGTACTGCTTACCCTGTGCATACACTTGTGGTATCTACACCAACTCTTTTTTTACTTAGGGGGTCCTGGAAAAAATCTATTTGTTGTCTTTTGATACTCTTTGTATTCAGGTCTTTTTTGGGCAGAATAATGTTCTGCAGGAATAGCACCAGTTGCATAGACGAGGGTAAGATACATCATTCTTGAGACAAAGATTAGACCTGCACCTAACAGTAACCAAAGAATCTGTTCGATTTGATCATTAAAAAATCCTGATTGTATATCTTTTAGAGCAAGCCATGATGGAAGAGCGGTAATAATAAGGCCATTCCATACCATCCATTCTGCAAAATAGTTTGGATGTCTTGAATATTTCCATAAGCCGACATTGCAGACTTGATTACGCTTCTCTTCTTTTTTCATTCTTTTGAGAAAAGCTAGTTTCTGAAAGTCAGCTATTGACTCCATAAGTAAAGCTACTCCCCAAATGCAGATACCTAGTATTTCTACTGCCCCAAATGACTGTTGTGCATTTGTTGCGGTGATAAAAATGGGCAACGCTAGAAAAGACGCATTAGCTAGACCCTGAGAAATCGCATCTACCTGAAGGGCAAGTTGCGTATTATCTTTTCCTTTCTTTTTCCAACGAATATGTTGATATTCATAACGTGGTAATTCTTTGTCTAAATACCCTGATCTCCACATCTTGACTGCACCCAACCCCATTCTCAGGCCAACAAGAATTACCATTCCACTAATAAATAATGACCTAAGCCAATAGCCATCACTAAATATAAAACTAATGACTCCCACAAGAACTAGTCCCCATGGCCAGGCGATATCAACATAACTCATTCGGCCTGTTCTGGAGATTGGTATGCACACCACAAATATAAACAATAATGCCTGACCAACTGTGTTATATATTCCAACATCTCTAAACACAGGGATTGTAAGTAGTAAAGCTAATCCAACTAAATAGGGTATAAGAGGACGAAAGTATTTCACTTTACTTTTGAGGAGATCTTGTTTTGATATACCAAAAGCAAAAAGCCATTGCTACAAAGGATAAGCCCATAGAGATATAATCAAGATCAGCGAACGCGGTTACCACAATTGTGACTAAAAAAATTACAGAGAGTATAAAGAACTTTTTATCATTCATAGATTCAATGATACACTTTAAATTATGAATGCAAGAAGAATACTGTTACTTGGGTTTCTATTACTGATACCACTTCTCTTTGGGCTTCTATCTCTTTCTCTGTAGGCCTTCTTTAAGAAAACCATTTGTGTGTGCCAAAATGGTTTTTTGGTACAGATTCTTTTTCAACAAGGTAGTAATTTATTCCTCCCAGTACTGAATTTAAATAAGATGTTAACTTTGGTCTGAGCAATAGTTTATAGGGTAGAAAGCTCAAAAATCTTGGTGCGTTTGCTAAGAAATGTGGATAAATAGTTATTGATAGGAATGTATTATTCTCTTCTGAAGATATCTCCCAAATAACCTTTGATTTTTTACCCTTTTTTCCTCCAATTTGTAATATATAGCCCTTACCTTCATTCCAATCAGTAAAATATCTCTCATACCTTACACCACTTAGGTATATTAAAACATCCTTTGATCCAACTCCAGGCCACGATATCACTGAATGGCTTTTAGAAAAAGGATGTGTTAATTCTAAGTGACCTGGTTGACTTATGACATCCCATAGCTCTTCCTCTGTGGTATTCATTTGCTTAACGACGCGAACAGACTGTTTGTATTTCACTTAAAGCTCTTATTGGTCAATAGATACTAAGTATGGTGAATACTCCTCATTAGGAATCTCACCCTTTAAGGCTGAACTATTAAAATAATTATTAACATTTAACGAATCTTCATAATTTATAGCACCTTTGAGAAAAGTATATTTTGTTAAAGAACTGATTGAACCAAAGGCAACAAAGTCATAATGCTTAGAATCTTTTAAGTAATACCCATGAATTTCAACATCTTGTTTAGATAACAGAGTTCTATAAAGCTCAATTTCAGTTAACTCTTCAGAATCTGTATATCCATTGAACCAGTCCTCGCTGTATATAACATCTGTTTTATTTCTCAGCTGAATCTCTTTTCCTGCATCGACAAAAGGCGTTAAAAAAGGATCTTGTAGGATCATATTTTGACAAGTGTTTACAGCACAGAACTCAACTACAGCCCCTGCTCCTGTAGAGTGCCCCATTGTAGAAATGTTAGTAAAATCTGCTGTTGCTCTAACAATATTTGTGATGGGTAACTCCACACTGCTTAAGTTTATAAAATGATTCATAGTGTCTTCAATATCATTCTTCATCTCATACATAACACTATGAATGTTGGATGAATTTTCGGTGGAACCTGTATTAAAAATTATTCCAGATGGTAAATTTGTAAACATTGCTAAACCTGTATGGTCAATAGAGAAGATAACATAACCCTTGGAAGCTAGGTTAATTAGTTGATCTGAAGCAAATATTTTTTCACCTGCCCACCCATGGGAGTAAATAAGAACTGGGAACTTTTTATTCTCAACAGGTATAAGATTTTGTTGGACTTCAAACTGTGAAAGTTTTAAATGTTGGAGTATAAACTCTGGAAGACTAAGCCCCCATGTCCTATTTAAATATCTAACAATGTAAGTTCCCCAATTACCTTCTTTACTTCTAAATATCTGATTTGAAGAAATCTCTTCATCACTTGGATAATAAACGTCTACTAACAATTCTCTTTTTGCATTTTCTTTGAGATTGCTAAGTTCTACAAACTCAGTTGGATTATTTCTATCATCAATTATTAAGAGCTCTTCACTATACCCAACTGAGTAAAGTGCATCGCCGCCTGTCCCAAAAGTAGGAACAGGAAAGATATAAAGTAACCCAGCTGAAATAATCACGAATGAAATAGTTTTGATGGAGATTAGTGCTCTTATAAATTTCTTTGTACTTCTATATTCAAATATTGTAATTATTGATTTAGTAATAAAAAGCGCATAAATTAAGTAGTACTGCCACCTCACGCCAACAAAAATAATATGAGTGATAATTGTTATAAAAAAAGTGCTGAGGAGTATTCTCTGCGTCAGCGAAGAAAAACGTTGGAAAAATAAGGTTCCAGCTGATAAACCAATAATTACTATATCAAAAAAATCCATGTCCACTTATGGTACTTAAGTTATAAAACTGGGAGTTCTCTAATGAAATTTACTTCTGAACTAAACTAATAAAATGCTTAAATTTTTTCTTCGTAATTTATTTACCTCCGTTGTTTCGATATTCATATTTTTACTTATTATGTTTTATGGAATTAATATTTTGATTCCTGGTGATTTCTTGACGCCACTGAGGTTAATGATGTCTCAAGAGGAACTCGATGCTCTGCGTGAAACCTTAGGCGCAAACGACCCATTAATTCAACAATATTACAGATGGATACAAAGTGTCTTCAGCGGTGAAATTACTCCTGGGGGTTTTAGGCAGCGTTCAAGTAAGAGTGTTCTTGATACAGTATTTCCTACATTACATGTGCTAATCCCATCTTTCATTATCTCGATTTATCTATCAAGAATTCCAGCATTAAAAACAAGTGTAAAACGGCTGGGAAAGGAAAAAATCTTTAGTGACACTTTCGGGATTTTATTAATAAGTCTGTTTCCTCCGATTATTTATTTCCTTATCGGCGAAAGACTTGAGAATACATTCAGAAGCTTATTTGACCGATTTGATATTACAGGAACCTCAAGTGAACTACTGCTCTTTAGCGAAATGAAACTTGGTTTGGGCTTTCTTATTTTTATAGTCGCATGCTCATTGATTATTGTTAGTTTCTTTGAAGTTATTGCATTAATAAATATACCTTTGAAGAAATTCATGATTGCAGCCTCCTTGCTTATAATTATTTTTCTCTTTTTTGAGAGTCAGGAAGTTGTTGCTATGTTGTATTATTCAAAAAATGCATTCATAACAATCGGCATACTCACCATCTTGCTTATTGGAGAATTTATTTTATTCAACAATATTATTGTTCAAAATATTTCAAAAGAAGATCATATTATGACTGCAGCAGCGATTGGTTATTCAAATCATAAGATATTTAAAGATCACATTATAAGGAATTCTTTTTTCCCTTTTGCTACAAGGATTGCAATTAATCTTCCCTACACTATCGCATCTTTAGTAATTGTAGAATCCACTACGGGATGGGGCGGTATGGGTTCAATGTTATATAGAGTAATTATGAGCCAGGATTCAAATGCAGCAATGGCTATTTTGTTTTTACTAGCAATTCTTACAGCCACATTACGCCTAATGATTACTTTCTCTCAAGTAGTGTTCAATCCACAATTACGAGGTGCTCGTAATGTTTAGACTTATATTGCGAAGTACTTATAAAACCTACCATGGAAAATTAGGCTATCTATTTCTATTGCTACTAATGACAGGTTCCCTTGCTCATATACTCTTACTTAAAACTGTTTGGCCGGTGAATATTTACGATCCTATTGTTGGATTCGATTTGTCTGTATTTCCTCATCCCGTTACACCTTCAGGAACACACTTACTAGGAACAGATCCGCTTGGAAGAGATGTTCTGAGTATGTTTTTAGCTGGTTCAGAACCCTTAATTAAGCTCTCTATTATCTCATTCATAACCGGGCTCATATCAAGTCTTATAGTCGGTACTTTTGTGCCATTTCTTTTCAAGCGATTTGATTTGTTATTAAGAGAATTCTCATCAGGCTTAGTTCTGATATCACCTCCAATAGTTTTACTTATTCTTGGTACAGGTGATTTTTTAGAAAAGCTCAGCCCTGAAATGGTTGGTTTTATTTATGGATTACTGGGGGGACTGGGAGTTTGTTACTTAGTTATCAGTACAAGAGTTAAAGAACTTATAAACTCAGAGTTTTTAAATGCGTCAAGAGTTATTGGTGCTAGCGAACTTCAAATTGCACTAAAACATATACTTCCTTTAATTATTCCCTACTCAGTTGCACTTATGCTTTCTGTGACAACAAGTGGAATAGTTGCATATGGATTTGCTTCATTTTTTGGGCAAGTTGGATGGACTCCTAACTGGGGGATGATGATTTACGATGCAATCACTTATGGAAGTTATTTAGGGGGTACAAATTTATGGAACCTTATGCCACCTACTTTTGGGTTCATACTTTGTTCAAGCTCTTTTTACTTAATTAGCATCAGTGTTAAAAAACAATTTGGTATTACTCTTTAATTTTCAATTATCATAACAGTGTTGAGAAAATCACTAAATATAAAGTACTTAGCCATCACTGGTCTTTTAATTATTTTCCTAATAGGAGTTGAGATAATACTAAGTTTATTTGGAGTACAACAATCTGTAGTATTCCCAATATTCTGGATGACGTTTTTTTGGTGGATATTGTTTGGAAAAAAATTACTCAAAAAGAGGATGCAATGAACATTATCAACACACTTGAACAAATATGGGATACTTGGGAGATTATGTTGCTAATTATTCCAATTATTATTTATCAACTTTTTAGAAAATGAATAATTTACTACATGTAAATCCAGCAATCTATTTTATTATTGCTTATGTCTCGTATCCGTTGATGTACGCTTTTGAAAATAGCGCTTTAGGTATCAATATTTTATTCTTACTCCTTTTTCTGGGAAGCTCCCTTTTAGGTTTTGTTTCTTTGATAAAAAAGTAAAACTCAGCTTTAAAAATTCTCTTGTAGACTTCATGTGTATGAGTAGTAATTATTCTTTAGAAATCTATGCCCAGCCATTGCAGGCAATTAAGGATGGTTTAAAAAAAGTTGAGATTAGAACAAACAATAGTTACGAAAAAATTCAATACAACAACTTAAATCCTGGGGACAAGATATCGTTCCAAATAATTTCAGGTCCACCATTTGTTGGTTTAGATGTTATTAAGTCAGACGCCTTAACCGTTGAAATTCTTAGTGTGATTAAATATAGAGACCCCAGAGAACTGTTGGAAGAAGAAGGTCTTGAAGTTCTATCTACTCTTGTTACAGACATTGATCAAGGGATTGAGCTACTTTATAGTTTTCACGAATATAAAGAAATGATTCCCATACATGGCATTTTCGCAATACACATTAAGCCTTTAATTTAAATAAATCTTATTTAAGTAGATTCCATTTCTAATAACTGACGCTTGCGTTCAATCCCACCTTCAGCACTGTAACCACCTAGAGAACCGTCTGATCTAATAACTCTGTGGCAAGGTACTTCCGGAGCATAAGGATTTTGTGCACAGGCATTAGCTACTGCTCTAGAACTATTTGGCTTCCCAATTGCCACTGCAATTTCTTTGTAAGTTTTTGTTGATCCAGCAGGAATTTTTAGAAGCTCTTTCCATACAGCTATTTGAAAATCTGTTCCTTCTAATTTAATCATTTTCTACATTCAAGATGTTCAACTGTTCATCAATACTTAAACTTAAAAACTCCTCAAATTCTGTATAAAAATCACTAACTGACATCTCGAACACTTTCTCAAAAGCTCCAGCCCATCCCAATTCTGTATGCTCTTTCCAGTAATCAAAAAGTATTTTTTCTTGTGAAGATTTAGTTTCAAGGTATTCAAAAGCTATGTGTCCAAATTCATACTGTAAGGCACCAATACAGAGATTTCCACAGTAAGAAAATAATCTCTCTGTCTGAAAACCAGTGTCTACATCTTTCATGGAGATTCCAGGAAATCTAGTAGTAAATGATTTTATCGTATATAAATTTTCGATGGTTCGCTGATCTAGCTCTCTCCTACTCTGCCAACCCATTTTTTCTGAGAGAACCTGCTCGAAGTAAATTGCAACTCCCTCTTCTACCCATCTAGTTGTACTCCAGCCAAATGAGTTATCACTTCCGCCTCTATAGACTTTATGAGCTCCCTGATAAACATGAAAATACTCGTGGGCGTTTACTCTTCTATCGCTTATTAATTCATCTGGATGAATACTATGTTTATTATTCTCATCTGCATAAGGATTATGGACAAAAGCTTGAACGGGAGAATCTTTCCTCCAAGATGACTGTTGAAATCCATTACCTCCTGGATATATGTAAGCCATTTCTAACATACCTACACCTTGATCATCGAGACACCTATTTTTTTCTTCTAAGGGATAGTTGTACTCACAAAAATCGCTTGCTAGATCTTCTGCTAGTTCAACATCATTGCCTACGAGATACACCCTGAGGGGACCATAACTTCCTAGGAAATCTATGGCAGCTAACATACCCTCTTTTGATACTTCTACAATTTCATTAGGAATATCTGCAGATACTCTAAACTCAACTACTTGATCTGTAGGAGTATTCCATCCAGTATTTTTTAGTCGCTCACCGTTTCTTTTTTGTTCTTGCGTTAGTGGTGTGGTTGTTCTGTCTGTTACTAAGGAGATGTATGGCTTGAAGATCATTTGATAAACACATCTTTCATAGGTCGATCTTTTTTGTACATCTTCTTCAGTACTGCCAAGTTTATAATTATCTTTACACTCTTGAGAGGCATTTTCCTGCCATCCAGCACAATATCCATCTACATCATCACAAAATGTATCTGAAGTATTGAAGTTATATTCAATCCAATCAATATTTTCAGGTTGGTCCCAGCTGTAAACTTTATCTTCTAACACAACATCTACTGAGTTATTGTTTTCATTTTCTGAATCTGTATTGTCCTCTTCTTGAGCATATACTTTATCTTTTTCTCTTTCCTCTTCGCACTCAGGTATCAAAGCGTAAAAAAGCTCGAAAAAGGCTTCATCGTAACCATCATCAAATCGGACAACAATTTCAGAAGTGTTTATTTCAGGTTCTGGAAGACCACGCAGGCCTTTAGCGTCCAAACAGCTATATAGTTCATAAATGTCATAACCTAAATCAACACTAAAGACTTCAAATTCTTCATTTTGTGCTATTTCTTGTGATTGTTCATTGTTGCTTGTATCTTGAGGTTCGGTATTTTCAGCACCTGACGAACAGAATGTTATAAGTATTAAAAAAGGAATTGAAAACTTTTTCATTTCTATATTCTACTGTTCACGTATGCCTATTACCGCTTAATAGTCTCGGTTACCTAAAGGGCTGTCCTCTAAATTCTTCATACTCTGGACATAGTGGCTAATCTAAAAGTATGAAAGTATTCCTACAGGCACGAGGAAGTTATGAGACTCTCCTTACATTATCTAAATGGTCAGAACAGAATGACATTGAAAGAATAGGTCTTCCAGATCACTATATAGTTGGTAAACAGCGACATGATAAAAATGAGCCAACGCCAGCTCTGGACTTACTAACTGCAAGTGCTGGCTTAGTTAGAGATACAGAAAAAATGGTGTACTCCATATTGGTATCGCCTATAACATTTAGACATCCCAGCGTATTAGTCAAGATGGCTTCAACAATAAATGATATGGCAAAGGGTAGATTTCGATTAGGTGTTGGAACTGGATGGTTGGAAATTGAGCATGATCTTTATGGCATACCTTTCCCAGATTTAAAAACTCGTTTTGAAATGCTTGAGGAGTCACTCCTTTATATTAGAGAAGCACTTTCAGGAAATAATAACGGCTTTCAGGGAGAGTATTACCAACTTGAGCAGTTTCCAGTTGAACCGGCCGCCTTACAAGATATTCCGATCATTATTGGTGGTGGTGGAAAAGTTAAAACTCCAACTTTAGCTGGAAAATATTCAGAAGAATTCAATATATATGCAGGTCCTAAGGAGATATTGGCCAAGAGTATCTCATTGTTCAGAGAAGTTGCAGCTGATAATGGGAGAGATTTAAAGAAACTTGAAATTACCACTGCCTGTCCTCCAGTCGTTGGTTTAACGAAAGAGGGCGTTGGATCAGCATTAACTGCAGCAGCTAAGGCATTAGCTCAAACTGAAGATGAGATAGCTAGTACCTGGAGGGAAAAAAATTATCTATTTGGTACACCAGATGAAGTTGCATCAACTTTATCTATGTGGCAGGAAGTTGGAATCGAAGCTGTCTATCTACAACTATTGTCTCTTAAAGAAGCTCAGCGTAATGAAACGATAGATGTTATTAATAGAGCAGTAGATTTAATCTAATAATCTAGTCTTCCCTTTATAAAAGAAAGATTTTCTGTCTTACCTCTTTGCAATAATTATCTTAGAGCATTGAATGGACCTAAATTAATTTAGTAATTTTAATGCTCACCAGTCACTAAAGATGTTGGTTAAATGTAGGTACTGCTTACCCTGTGCATACCCTTGTAGTACCTACACCAACTACTTGCCAAAGTATGACATAATTAAAAAATGAAAAAATTTTCAGTTTTAACATTAATCATATTCATATCATGTGGCGCTGAGAGCACAACTAGTACTGTTGCCGAGACAACAACTACTGTTCTAGATACAACAACTAGTACTGTTTCCGACACAACAACTACTGTTCTAGATACAACAACTACTGTTCTAGATACAACAACTAGTACTGTTGCCGACACAACAACAACAACTACTGTTGCCAAGGCTTTATCACCATTTCTTGATGATGAGATTATTAGAGTTTTTCCAGCTAGTGACCTTCAACAGGAAACAGTAGATTTAACAATTCAATACACAAATGAAGCTTATGCCCTATGGATGGGTGATGATTATTATGGTAAAAGCCAAGCAAAAGCAATTTATATTATGATTACCGGTTCCGATATGGAAGCTG
>JGI20155J14468_10003994_pt1 | contig 10058 bp, 7 predicted proteins | sample COG_05_FD_14468 | JGI IMG/M metagenome (IMG submission 14468)
AACGAAAAGTTGAAAACGACCGCGTTCGCTTTTAACGGCGGTTCGGACGCGTAGACTTTATCTGCTGGAGGAGAAGATTCCGGCGGCAATTGCGGCGTAATCTTTCTCTTCCTTTTCTTCTCGTCGCCATCCTTCTCCTCCTCCTCCTCGTTTGAGGAAGAGGACTTTTTCATCGACGACGAAGATACTAAACAACACGGCAAACAACTCTTCGTCGTCGCCAACAGATTTCCGATGTTATCCTTTCGAAACATCTCCGGCGTCCATCCGTCTCGCGCCATCTCCTTTTTGAACTCGTCGAACGGTCTGCGTTAAAAAGGCGTTTCGCGAAAGAAAGACGACGCGGGTCAGCGAGAGCGAAAGCGAGGAAGAGAAAGAGAGAAAGAGAGAAGCGCACGCGACGAACGACAAAAACGACGAAAGAGAAGACACATAATCAATGCATCACGCCGACGACTTCGACTATCATCGATATCAAAAGCGTTCTGCTCTATACATTAACGTAAACGTACGAGTTGAAAATCTTCATCTGTATCTCTCGTAAACATTTCGGTTGGTCTTCGTGCGCGTATATGCACGACGGGAACCCGCCGGGGAGCAAACCACTTCTCCCTTCCAACTGTTCGCGAGAGTGGACGACGAGCAAGAGTTTTAACCCGTCCGTTTGAGTCGCCAGTTTCGCCAGATTCATCATCGTTTGCTGTGATGTTCAATGAGAGCAGCGCAGAGCGCAGAGCGCAGAGTGAAGAGAGTGAAGAGAGAGAGAGAGAGAGAGCGTGAGGGAGAGAGCACAAAAGAGAGAGATAAAGAAAGAAAGAGAGAGAGAGCATCCAACGGTACCTTCTTTTCGTTGTCTTGGACGCACAAGACGCAGTGTTCGGTCGGTTTTGGTTCCCAAACGACAGCCATGATGTTGTATTTCAATTCCCCTAAGTGGGTGTTCGAGAGTGTGGAGAGGAACAGTTTTTCCTTTACGAGATTTTTTATAGATACGCGGTGCGTAGGAGTTTAATGTTTATACTAGTACACCACATCGCTAACTGCTAATCATCGTTAATATCGTGTTGTTGTTGCTGCTCTTATCAAAAGTCCTCGTACTCGTAAGTCATAATCGCTTTTTGAGGCTCGATCGTCACCCTCCGCTCTGGAGGAAAATAAACTCCGGATACTCCGTGCTTAAAGTCGTCAGCGTCGGAATGGTCATATTCGCGATGCACTTCCTATTTTCCTTCACCATCCTATAAAACTCCTCGTACGATATGCTCCCATCTTTCTCGATGTCCACCTGTTCGAACGTGCTATCCAACACTCTCTCGATGGCCTCTTCGTCGAGATTTAAAAATATCGACCGTTTCATCACCGCCGAGACTAACTCTTTCAACTCCTCTCTCGTAATCACGCCGTTCCCGTTCACGTCGTATAAATCGAACGCAAATTTTGCCTTCTCGTTCGTATTCATTCTAGGATGAAACACGTTCAACGTTCTCACGAACTCGTCGAAGAATATGTACCCTTCCTGGTTCGAGTCAAACTTCTCGAACAGCCGTCTCTCGAACATAAACTTCCCCTGTTGTCCTTTCTTCTGATTCATTAAACACTCCTCCCGTTTCTTCTTCCCGAACAACGCTTCGATAAACTCGCTCTCGTCGATCACGTCGTCTTCTTTCGCGACAGAATCGAATAAGGTTTTCAAAACGACCACGTCGTTTTCCGAGAAGTACGTGTTCTTCGCCAGTTTCGAGTGGACGGTTTCGTGGAAACTTTTCGCCTTCTTTTGAGAATTGGACAGATTGGAATTCGATGTTGTTGGTGATTCTTCTTCTTCTCCAGACGCTTTCCAAAGCGTGTTCGAACCGTTATTNTTCAGTTCTTCCTCGCGAGAGGCGACGCAACCCATTTGATGGTAGTATTTCTCTTCTTCTTCTCACGTTATGTGTGTGTATATATATCGCGTTTATTATCTGTAACAGAGCGCTTTTGTGGGTCCAATTTTCCAAAACAAAATGTTTAGGGTTTTATAAACCCTAANTGGTTTTGTAGGGATCTTCTCTCTCTTTAACCGCTTTTTGCTCGTCAGAGCGAGTGTCCGTTTATGCATAATAAACACGCGAGAGAGGGAGAATGTCTTGACGAGATGGAGGACGATACGCACAGCAACAACAACGACTTTTCATCTGGTGGTGGTAAAACACCACTCGAAGAAGAAGAAGTTTCCGTGCGAGACTTGCTCTCGATGAAACATTCCAATTCCTTTAATCCCTTCACGGCGGGGAAAACAAAGACGCAAAATCAGATTTTACCGAAGCACATGCTCCCGTACTCGGAACCGATCGAAGTCTCGCACTTCTCGAAAACGAAAAGCGGGGAGACGTTTTTCGACAGCAGGAACTTAAAACGAACGAGAGATCCACAATTGCCGTTCGATTTGAACGAAGGGTTTGCGAATTTTCGAGACCGAGACCGGTTGGATAAATATCCTGCTCCCTTGTTGCCTCTGTTTGAAAGCTTGGAAAGGAGCGGGAAGGCGAGTTTGTTGTTAGACGTGGACGTGCTGTCGTGGAGAGGCAACATGAGCAAGCTTTTGTGCGCACCGTGGGAAAGCCGGGAAGGGTTCCGATTGGAGTGCGAGTTAGTGAGAAGGAAGTTTGATCGTCCCGACGACGACGATGGAAAAGATGAGGAGGACGACGAGGACGACGGCGACGAGGACAAAGAAGAAGACATCGGAGGAAGCGCAAATAAGAAATTGAAGAGGACGAGTAGTACGAACACGAACAATAGCACGAATGACGCGACGACGAATTCATCCGGTGGTGGAGGTGGTTCTCCCGGTGATACCGTTACCACTGACGCGGCGGGAGGAGGCGAAGGAGAAGGAGGCATCCAAGACGAAGCCATCAGGAATATTAGTAATAACAGCAACGCAAAAAGCAAACGACCGGCGACGTTGGTGCTCAACGTCCTCGAGGCAGAGCATAAACTCGAAGAGGCGCGAGAAATGTTGAAGAATAAAAAAGATCCCGCAGGAAAACAAACCAAAAGCGAGAAAGACTTAGCTTGGCACGAACGAATGAGCTACTGGGGATTCGCCTTCGAGGAGTTCGTGACGTCGGAAAAACCGCACGCGAACGCGGTGAATTGTCGCGAATCGTTTTGTACGGTAACGAAATCTAAACTTGGCGAGAACACAAAATTGCTGTTAGGCGGCGAAGTTGATTGTTGGAACGGTATCGCCGAGGGCCTTTCCGGATACGTCGAATTGAAAACGAGCAGAAAGATTGACACGAAGAAACAAAGAGCGAATTTTGAAAAGTTCAAGCTGTTGAAATGGTGGGCGCAATCGTTTACGGTTGGGGTGAGACAAATCTTAGTTGGCTTTCGAGACGACGACGGGATGGTGCAAAAGATGCAAAATTTAGAAACGATGAAGCTACCGAGTTACGCATTAGCGGCGGATAAAAAGAACGCGTGGCGACCAGAGGTGGCTTTAACGTTCGCGGAGAAAGTGTTGACGTTTATTCGAGAGACGATGGAGAAGTACCCGGAAAACAGTCGAGCGTTGGTGGAGTTTATACCAGCACGGACAAAAGGCGAATCGAAATTTAAAATCACCGTTGTCGAGGACATTCCCGATTTCTTACCGAAACTCGCGCGAGAGATGTTGCAAATGAGCGCGAGAGATCTCCTCTCTCGAGACGAAGAGAAAAGGAAAAAAATCCTCGCGAGTCAAGCGCCGCCGACGATTTCTTTCAGCGGACAAGAGTCTGAAAACTCCGCGGGCGGGTCTATCGACCAATCACACCATCACGCGTCGCGACCGCGCGACAGCTCGTCCCCGGATTTTGCCGCGGAGATTGCGAAATCTGGTAGCGGCGGAAGCGGAGGGTCGCATCGGTTCAAAAACGCTTCGCAACTCGCGCTCAACAGAAAACGACCGATGGTCTCTAGAGACCGACGCGAAAAGCTCAAACGCGAACGCGAAAAAGCGCGCGCGCTAAACAACGCGCGAGAAAACCAGCTCGGATGGATTGGAGGCAGCGCGGGCGCTCCCGGCGGTCTCGCCGGAGTCGGCGATTTCGCCAACGCTAACATTCGAAGATCGTACGCTTTCGGCGCGACGAGCTATCTCGAAGAGCTCGGCAAGAACGCCTTATATTACGCCACAGGAGGAGGGGGAATACTACCAGGAACATCGGGAGAACAACAGCAGCAACATCAACAACAGTTACATCATCAGCAACAACAATCCAACGAGAATCTCACCGCGAGCGGCCAACACGTCGGCATCGGCATCGACCCGTCCGCCGTCTTGAAAAGACTCCTCAAAAGCAACGGCAGCATCAAAAACGATGAAAACGACGACGACGACGATGGTGTCTCGAAAAACGATCATCAGGTATAGCGTAGGACGATAAAACGACCGCGTAGAAAAGCAAATGTAATAGAAATGAAGTGTAGCGCTTAGTAGTACGCTCAAATCCTCAAATCCTCGCATGTGTGACTTTCCCTCATTTTTAGACGCAAGAAAACACACAAAAGCAATCACTCTAGATCTCCGTCGTTTGTGCGCGTAACCTCTGAAACTCTGAACTCGACGAAAATGCCAGAGGAAGAATCGAAACAAGAGCTCGATATCGATCACCTGCAAGATCTGGTCGCGCAGCAAGGCGATACCGTCCGCGCGTTGAAAGCTGATGAAAGTCCCAATCAGGCAGCCATTTCCCAAGCGATTGAAACGTTGAAGCAACTCAAAATCGATTTGAACGCGGAAATCACCAGAAGAAAAGCCTCCGGGGACTCGATGATCAAGTCCAAGGAAGATTTCCGCGTGAAAGTGGCAAACTCCTTAGAGTCGAGACTGTTTTATATTCCGAGTTTTAAAATTTACGGCGGCGTGGGTGGATTGTACGATTACGGGCCACCCGGGTGCGCGGTGAAGGCGAACGTGCAAAAGATTTGGCGACAGCACTTTGTGATCGAAGAGTCGATGTTGGAAGTGGAGTGTCCTTCGGTGACGTTAGGGACGGTGTTGAAAGCGAGCGGGCACGTCGATCGATTCACGGATTTGATGGTGAAAGACGCGAAAACGGAGGAGTGTTTCCGCGCGGACCATTTGTTGGGCGATCGATTGGAGGAGTTGATCGCGGATCCAGCGACGAGGAAGGATGAAAAAGCGGAGTTTGAGATGTTGTACGCGAGATTGGACGAGTTGAAGGAAGAGGAGATGAAAATGGCGTTGAAGAGGTGCGGGTGCGTCAGTCCAGAGACGAAGAACGAGTTGAGCGATCCGTACCCGTTTAACTTGATGTTTCCGACGACGATTGGGCCGAGTGGGAACATTCAAGGGTTTTTGAGGCCAGAAACCGCGCAAGGGATGTTTGTGAACTTTAGGGAGTTGTTGTATTTCAACGGAGGGAAGTTGCCGTTCGCGTGCGCGCAGATTGGGCAGTCGTTTAGGAACGAAATCGCCCCGAGAGCTGGGTTGTTGCGCGTGAGAGAGTTTACGCAAGCGGAAATCGAACACTTTTGCCATCCCACGAAGAAGGACCATCCGAGATTTAACGAGGTCGCCCAGGTGGAGTTGAACTTGTTCAGTCAAGAAGCGCAGTTGCAAGCCGGGAAGAAGGAACCGTTTCGTATGAAAACGGGCGAGGCTGTTGAGAAGGGCATCATCGCGAACGAGACGTTGGCGTATTTCGTAGCGAGAACGCATTTGTTTTTGAAAGAGTTAGGCGTAGACATGCAACGCGTTCGATTTCGTCAACACTTGAGACACGAAATGGCGCATTACGCGCAAGACTGCTGGGACGCGGAGATTGAGTGCTCGTACGGATGGATCGAGTGCGTCGGTTTGGCGGATCGATCGGCGTTTGATTTAGATGCCCACTCGAAAGCGAGTAAAGTAGATTTGCAAGCGTACGAGTTATTCGACGAACCAGTCGAAGAAGTCATTTTCGAGGTGAAAATGAACAAACAAATATTAGGGAAATCGTTTAAAAAAGACCAAAAGTTTGTCATCGACGCGTTGACGTCGTTGGACGAAGCAGCCGCGGCGAAGATTGAGAAAGATTTCGAAGACAAGGGCGAAACCGACTTGGAAAACGTTCAAGGCATAGACGGTGGGAAAGCGACGATTACGAAGGACATGGTGATTGAAATGAAGAAGAAGACGAAAAAAGTGAGCGGGAGAAATTTTACGCCGTCCGTCATTGAACCTTCGTTTGGTATCGGAAGAATTATGTATTGCCTCTTTGAACACGCGTTTTACGTTCGCGAAGGCGACGACGAAAACAAAGCCGTTTTCAAACTTCCCCCGCAAGTCGCTCCGATCAAATGCACCATCTTCCCTCTCGTGAACAACGCGGAAATGAACGCCGCGTCTCACGATATTTACAAATCGTTGACCAAACTCGCGGTTTCCGTAAAATTAGACACCACCGCCATCTCCATCGGCAAACGATACTGCCGAACGGATGAACTCGGCGTCCCGTTCGCCATCACCATCGACCACAGAACCATCGGACACACGTCCACTCCAAAAGACGGAACCGTAACCGTACGCGAGAGAGACTCGTGCGAACAAGTTCGCATTAAAGTCGACGACGTTGCGAAATTCATCGCGGATTTGAGTTCGGGTGAGGTTGAATGGAGCCGAGCGACAGCGTCGCTCGAGAAAGTATTAAACACGGCGGAGTAGGCCCAACCATCCGAGGAATACATACAACGATAGAAAAGCAGTAAGACAGACATTCACACACACACACACAGAAAGAAAGAGAGAGAGAGAGAATGAGATACTATGTTATTATTATTACTACACGCAGGATGTGATATTTGTGTACTACGAGAGGTTATCTCTCAGTCAAAAGTCTGTCCTTTTGCCTCAAAATTCGCCCACGTCGACACAATAAAACGCGCTTTTTATTACTTTTGCAAAGAGACGACGTTGTTCGGAAGCAGCGCTCGAAAAAGGTAGAGAGAAGGACGTGTTTAAAGTGTTTAAAGCGATGTCGTCGTCTCTGTCGTATTTCTTTCCCAGTCAGGGGAGCAGCGCGCTGCCGAAGAGGATGACGACGACGACGGGGAGAAAGACGTCGACGGATAATAGAAGTAATCCAACAGTGAAGCGAACGATGCGAACGAGGAGTACTACGACGACTAAAGCGGCGATACGAGAACCAGAGGTGACCTCCTCGTCCTCGTCGTCCTCTCGAGTGGATTCGAACGGGTTTACGAGCAGCAGCGGGAGTAGCGCGAGTGTGAACTCCTTGCGGTCGAGCGATGCGAGGATTAAGAGGAATACCAAGAAGAACTCGACGACGTCGCCGAGAGGAGGCGAAGAGGAAGATGAAGACAAAGAAGGCCCCGCGACGACTACGTCGTCGTCGGAAAAGAAGAACGAGAACAAAACGACGACGAAATCGTCGTCTTTAGAGAAACTGTTAATTCCAGAGTACAAGACGGAATCCGCCGGGTGCGGCGACGGCATCGTGGCAATCACGGCGATGCAAACAGCAGCTTTAAAACGATCGCAATCGCCGTTACCGTACGATCCAATCCGAACGAGTCGAGAGTATAAGAAATCTCCCGGAAAAGTGGCGTTTCGCGCGATGGAGATTGCGACGTCGATTGGGACTTGGTTGACGTTGGTCGCCGCGGACGTGGCGAGCGATTCGGTGGAGAAGAACGCCGGGGTGAGAGCGGTACAGTTGAGAGAAAAGTTGACGAAGTTAGGGCCTGCGTTCGTAAAGGTTGGTCAGGCACTGTCGACGAGACCGGATTTGCTACCAGGGCGGTATTTGGAGGAGTTGTCGAGTTTGCAAGACGCGTTGCCGACGTTTTCGGATAAAGAGGCGTTTGCGCTCGTGGAAAAAGAGTTGGGGAGGAAGATGAAGGATACGTTTAAAACGATAACGCCTCAACCGATCGCGGCGGCATCGTTAGGGCAAGTGTATAAAGCGACGACGTTGGATACGAACAAAACGGTCGCTTTGAAAGTGCAGCGTCCGTCTATTTACGAAGGTTTGGAGCTCGACTTTCATCTCATTCGCATGTTCGGCGCGGTGGTGGACGCAAACGTGGAGAGTTTGAACACCTCTATCGTTTCTTTAGTCGACGAATTTGCTGAACGCGTATTCATGGAGTTGAATTACGTGCAAGAAGGCATCAACGCGGAACGGTTTGCGCGTTTATACGGTGATCATCCCGACGTAGTCGTCCCGACCATCGATTGGGAGCGAACGTCGGCGAGAGTTTTGACGATGGAATTTATCGAAGGCACGAAACTTTCCGAGCGCGAAAAGTTAAAAGAGAAAGGTTTAGACGTGTTGAGTTTAGTGGACATCGGCATTCAGTGTTCATTGAGGCAATTGTTGGAGTTTGGGTACTTCCACGCCGATCCTCATCCGGGTAATTTATTAGCCACGAAGGAAGGGAAACTCGCGTTTCTCGATTTTGGGATGATGTCTGAAACGCCCGAAACCGCTAGATATGCCATCATCGACCACGTCGTGCACTTGGTGAACAGAGACTACGAAGCTATGGCGACGGATTATTACAAGTTGGAGTTTTTGGACGAAAGCGTGGACGTGAAACCAATCGTTCCGGCGTTGGCGAATTTCTTCGACGACGTGTTGGAAGCCTCGGTGGAAGAGTTGAACTTTAAAACCATCACAGACGGGTTGGGCGGGGTTCTATACGCGTATCCGTTCAACGTTCCGGGATATTACGCGTTAATTTTACGAAGTCTAACCGTGTTGGAAGGATTAGCGCTGAGCACGGATCCGAAATTCAAAGTGTTGGCGAAAGCGTACCCGTACGTCGCGAGACGTTTGTTGACCGACCCTCGACCAGAGTTGAGAGAAAGTTTCAAAGAGTTGATGTTTAAAGACGACGTGTTTCGATGGAACCGTTTAGAAAACTTACTCAGGGAAGGCTCGAAAAACAGCGATTTTAACGCCGAGGACGTGTTGCCGCCTTTGCTCAATCTCGCCTTGGAGAATGATAACGGCAAGAACACGCTGCGTCCGTTGATTGAAAAAGAAACGATCAAAGTTATCGAAGCTTTGCTGTTGACCTCGGCGAACGATATCGCCAAAGATCCAAACTTGAAACCGTTAGTTGACGCCTTACCGGCGCAAATCAGAAGCCTACCTCCAATCACAATCGGCGGCTCAACGGCTCAAAAGAAAGATTTGGAACGAACGAGAGAGAGCGTGAGCAGATGCTTCCAGCTCTACGCCAACGCTTCTTCGTCGTCATCATCATCATCATCATCGTCAACTGGTAGTGATGGTGGCGAACAATCCATTTCCAACGGCGAACTCGACTTACAAAAAGCGCAAAAACAATTGACCGTGTTGACGAACGCGTTGCGCCAGCCGTCGGCGCAAGATTTCGTGCGAGCGGTCATCGGCGGCGTCGCGGAAAGAATCACCGCTCGGTTCATCAATTCGCTGTTGCGGAGTAGTAGCGGAACTACTGGGGCGGCGGCGACTGCCGATGCTGCCGCCGGCCCGCGATGATAGAAAAATGTCCATAACTTATATTTTAAAGAAAAGCACCGCTGCAAGCAACTTAAATGGAAATCTTCACACTTTTTGTCTCTTCCGCAATGCCTCCTCCGACTTCTTCGTCGTCCAAAAAGACTAAACTCGCATCGCTCATCTCCGCCATCAAATCCTCCGACCGAACAAAGACGAAAAATTTGAGCGACGACATCACGTTCGACATCAACAGCAGCGTGGAATGCGAGAGCGACGGGGAGGAGGATTTCCCGTTGCAAGTCGCTTTAGGTAATGTTGTTTAATGTTATTCGTATTCTTAGCATCACACGCACGCAAATGCAAAACGACGCGGAGGTATCATCGCGAGACGCACTTTTCTAAAAGCTCTTATTATATGAGTATCGCGGCAGAAGAAGAAGAAGAACTCTTCTCTCCTCTTCGCTTTTTATTGACAAACTCCAAATCCTTTCTCTTTCTCTTGGCGAACAACAACAACAACAGACGAACATTTCACGAAACAAACGGAGGATTCATTCGCGTGCTTCTCGACGA
>JGI20155J14468_10003995_pt1 | contig 10058 bp, 9 predicted proteins | sample COG_05_FD_14468 | JGI IMG/M metagenome (IMG submission 14468)
AACCCATTGGCAATGAAAATTGGTAACACTGTAATGGATTTAGTTTCAAAAAAAACTTTTCTAAGCAATGTAAAAAAAAATTCAAAATATTTTCATAATAAATTAAAAAATTTAAAAGAAAAATTTCCTAAAATTATTAAAGATGTGAGAGGTAGAGGTTTTTTGATTGGTTTACAACTCTTCAAAGATCAAACAAATTTTATAAAGCAACTTACAGATAATAAGCTTTTAACTATCAGAGCAGCTGAAAATGTTGTGAGAATTTTACCACCATTAAATGTAAAAAAAAGTGAAATAGATAAAGCCTTAAAGATAATAAATAAAGTTTGTTTAATAATAGAAAAATGAAACATTTCATTAATTTAAAAGATATTCCAGCACAAGATTTAAGGAAGATTTTGAATGATGCTAAAAAAAGAAAAAGTTTAAGAAAAAATTTAAATACTCTAGAGCCAGACAAAGGGTCGCCTCTTAAAGGAAAGTTACTAATCCAAATGTTTGAAAAATCAAGTTTGAGAACTAGATTAAGCTTCCATTTAGCAATTAAGCAACTTGGTGGAGGAGCCATAACATTGAGATCTAATGAGCTTCATTTAGGTGATGGGGGAGAAACTCTTGAAGACACAGCAAAGATTTTATCTACTTACGGTGATGGTTTTATGATAAGAGCTGATAGTGACAAAAAAGTTGAAAATGTTAAAAATAATATTTCAATTCCAGTAATAAATGGATTGAGCCCATCATCACATCCTACTCAAGTCTTATCAGATATTTTTACGATAGAAGAAATTAAAAAAAAACCTATATCTAAATTGAAAATTTCTTGGATTGGTGATTCTAATAACGTTTTAAACAGTCTAATTGCGGCTTCAGTAAAATTAAATTTTAAATTAAGTATTGGATGTCCAAAAAAGTATCAACCAAGTAAAATTATATTAGATTGGGTCAAAAAGAATAAAAAAAAGATATATATTTTTAATGAGGCAAAAAAAGCAGTAGCCGATGCAGACATAATCTTTTCAGACAAAGTAATTTCATTAAATGATAAAGTAGATAAAAAAAAAAAATTATCTCAATTTAAAAACTTTAAGATTACTACCAAGCTGATAAGTGAAGCCAAAAAAAATTGTATATTTTTACACTGTTTACCAAGAGGCTCGGAAGTGGAAGAAAAAGTCTTCTTAAGCAAACAGTCAAAAGTTTGGCAGCAAGCTCTTAATAGAGTACATGTTCAAAAAAGTATTTTACTGTATTGTTTTGGTAAATTACGGTAGGGGTTGAGGACTATCAGAGTTTTGATTTAAATATTTGATAATTGATGATCTATCTTCCTCTTTTCTCAAACCTGCATAAGCCATTTTAGTTCCTTTTATCCACTTTGCTGGTTTTAATAAAAAACCATTAAGTTCCTCAAACGTCCAGGATTTTTCATAACCAGCTAAAGCTTTTGAATACTTATAATCACTTACTCCACCAACTTTTCTTCCAACTACATTATATAACGCCGGGCCAATTTTGTTTTCTCCACCTTTAACTATTGAATGACATGCTGCACATTTTTTAAATATTTTTTCTCCACTTGCAACATCACCCAAAGCCATCAGGGCTGCAATATCAATTTTTTCTTCAGTAATTTTAGCTGATGATCCCATAGTGTTTGCAACTTGTTCTACCTCAACATTAAATCCTGATATTTTTGGCTTTTCGACGTGAAATATCAGATTAGAAATTTTTCCAATTCCTATTATTAGGAGAGCAACCATCAAAATAGCTGCAACTATTTTATTTATTTCAAAAGAATCCATTTTATAAAAATTTATTTTGAACGTATAACATTATAAATTAAAAATTGCTTATATTTTAATGTACAATTTTGCCTCTGTTTATAATCTAATTTAAAATAAAAAAAAGAATGAAAACAATAATTATAATTCCATCTAGATTATCTGCGGTAAGGTTGCCAGGTAAACCACTATTAAAAATTAATGGTTTATCAATCATTTCACATGTATTTAAAAAAGCGGTGGAAGCAAATATAGGGGAAGTTTATGTCGCCGCAGAAGATCAAGAAATAATTGATGATGTGCATAAAAATGGAGGTCAAGCAATTTTAACAAACAATAAGCACAAAACAGGTACAGATAGAATATTTGAAGCTCTAAATAAAATTGAAAGTAAAGGTATTGAGCTGGTCATGAATCTTCAAGGAGATGAGCCATTAATGAATATAGAGGACATTAGAAATCTACATAGAAAAATGATTGAAACAAAATCAGCGTTAGGAACTTTGGCTTCAAAGATATTAGACAGAAAAGAATATGTAGATAAAAATGTTGTTAAGGTAATTACAAAAGAAAATTTAGATAATTCAAAGTTCCCAGAAGCCATTAAATTTGTTAGAGAATTAAATGAGCCTTATAATAATACCTACCATCATTTAGGAATTTATTGTTATCAATTGGAAACGTTAAAAAATTTTGTTTCCCTAAATCAATCACAAAATGAAATTAATCAAAAATTAGAACAATTAAGGGCTTTAGATAATAATATAAAAATTAATGTTTCTTTTGCAAAAGAGTCTTCGATAGGAGTTGACACAGAGGAGGATTTTCTGGCTATAAAAAAAATAATGGACTATAAATCTTAATGAATAAAATTTATTTTCAAGGTACCTATGGGGCATATTCTCATTTAGCAGCCTTATCAGTTGATCCAAAAGCTGAAATAATACCTTGTAAAACTTTTGATGAATGTTTTTTAAAAGCATCAAAAGATGTTAGTTCAAAAATGATAATTCCAGAGTCTAATAGAATTACAGGCAATATTGGTATCGAATATTTAATTTTTGAATACCGTTTAAATATTTATTCAGAGTATTTTCAAAAAATAGAACATAACTTACTTGGACTTCCTGGAGTTAAAATATCTGAAATTAAAGATGTTTACTCTCACGGTCAAGCATTATCTCAATGTTCTAATTTTATTAAATCTCAAAACTTAATTGAACATGTTAGAGCGGATACAGCTGGATCAGCAGAAATGGTCTCAAAAAATAGAGATAAAACAAAAGCAGCTATAGCGTCAGCTTTAAGTGCTAAAACTTATAATTTAGAAATTATTAAAAAAAATATTGAAAATGAAAAAGGTAATCTGACAAGATTTTTAATAATGGGAAAAAATATTTCACAGCCAGAATTTATGGATAAGAAATATATTACATCTTTTTTATTTAAGTTAAAAAGTAAACCAGCTGCTCTTTATCAATCTTTAGGTGGATTTGCGATTAATGGTGTCAATTTAACTAAATTACAAAGTTATCCAGAAAAAAATACATTCGACTCATTCTTTTTTTTGTGCGATCTTGATGGACACATTGATGACCCAAAGGTTCAAAAATCTTTAGAAGAGCTAGGATTACATTGTCAAGATTTTCACGTTCTAGGTGTTTTTGAAGCAGACAAACAAAGAGAAAAGTAAATTTAAATCTTTTCTTGTAGACTGGAAAATATTACTGCTATAATAGTTTTGGAGGCTAGAGGTGGGTGCTGCTTGAACCCGACCAGATCTTAACGGAAGCAGTCGTAGAGACAGTTATTCAGGTTCTAGTCTCCTAAAAAATATATATGAACAATAACTCTAAAGTATTAGCTCTAAAATACAGACCACAAACATTCGATGATTTAATTGGTCAAGAAGTTGTTACAGAAACAATAATTAATTCAATTAAAGCAAATAAAGTTCCTAATGCCTATCTCTTTACAGGAATAAGGGGTATTGGAAAAACCACTACTGCCAGAATAGTGGCTAAATCATTAAATTGCTTAAACGGAATAGAGAAACTATGTAAAGATAAATTATGTGACAACTGCAACGCTATCGCTAATTCTAATCACATTGATGTATTAGAGATGGATGCGGCTAGTAAGACCGGTGTAGATGACGTCAGAGATTTAATTGAATTTTCTAGATACGGACCCACTTCATCAAAATATAAAATATTTATAATTGATGAAGTTCATATGTTAAGTAAGCAGGCATTTAATGCTTTGCTAAAAACTTTAGAAGAACCACCAGAGTATTTAAAGTTTATTTTTGCAACTACAGAAATTAAAAAAATACCAGTTACTGTAGTGTCAAGATGTCAGAGATTTGATTTATCAAGAATTAAATCATCCGAACTTTTTAAATTTATTAAAATGATTAAAGAAAAAGAAAAAGGAAAAGCATCAGATGATGCATTAAAGCTGATTGTCAAAATATCTGAAGGATCAGTGCGAGATGCTTTATCATTGTTAGATAGAGGTCTATTAGCAATGGATAATGATAGAGAGTTAGATTTGAAGGAAGCTCAAAAAATTTTTGGTTATTTTGATAAAACTCAATTAATAGATATTTTTAAATTAGTTTTGGAAGGAGAAGAAAAAAAAGTAATTGATTCATATAAAAAGATCTATGATCAGGGCATAGAACCAAAAGTTTTTATAAATGATTTTTTAGAACTAGTTTATTACTTTAAAAATATAAATTCTTTAACACCAGAAAGTACAAATTTTTCTTTAAATGATGAAGAATTTTATAAAATTAAAGAAATATCTGAAAATATAGATGATCAAGTCTTAATATTATTTTGGCAGTTTACTCTAAAAACTGTTGAAGAATTGGATATAGTTTTAAATCAAAATTTATCAATTGAGATGTTTTTAATAAGATTGATGTATCTTGTTTCTTCAAATTCAGAGAATAAATTAATTTACAAAGATGATTTATCAAAATCAATTGAAAATAAAGATGTTTTATCTGATATTAAAAATGAAACAATTAATCAAATTAAGAACGTAAGCCAAGAAAAAAAAATTAAACCTGAGTTACAAAATGAAATTAAAGCTGATGGAAAATTTTTAATTAATTCATTTGATGAACTTTTAAACTTTTGTTTTGAAAAAAANGAAATGAAGCTNAAATATGAGCTTGAAAAAAATGTAAACCTTGTAAGTTTTAATAAAAACAGAATTGAAATATCCTTTAATGACAATTTAGATAAAAATTTTGTAAAAGATTTATCTCTTAAATTATATGAATGGACTGGAGAAAGGTGGATTATAACTTTTAGTAAGATAAAAGGTGAGATTTCAATTAAAGAGAAACAGAATAATAAAAAAAAAGAACTTATTGAAGATGCTAAAGATTCTGAATTATATAAAGTAGTTTTAGAAAAATTTTCAGATGCTAGCCTAATCAATGTAACCCAAAAAAATAAAGATGAATAAATGACTGATTTAAATAAAATATTAGATAAAGCTAGAGAACTCGAAGCTAAAATGAAAGAAAGTCAAGAGAACATAAAAAAAATTAAAGCTGAAGGAATTTCAGGATCAAATTCAGTAAAAGTAATTTTAGATGGCGAAGGTGAGATGCAAAAAATTGAAATTTCAGATAAACTGCTGGATGAAGAAAAATCAATTATTGAAGATTTAATTGTAGCCGCTCATAACAATGCAAAAGCCGATCTCAAAAGTAAAACGAAAGATGAAATTTCAAAAACAACGGGTGGATTTGGAATTCCAGGATTTAAGTGGCCACTTTAAATAATGCAAAATATTAATGAGATAGAAGAAATAATAAAATTAATTTCAAAACTTCCTGGATTAGGTCCAAAATCAGCAAAAAGAATAGTTTTAAAACTAATAAACAATAGAGATGAGCTAGTTAAACCAATGGCCAACATATTGGCCAAAATATATAAAAATGTATCAAGATGTAACTCGTGTGGTTCACTCAAATCAAATTTAAATGGCTGTATCAATTGTGAAAATGTAAAAGAAAAGTTCAATAAGATTTGTGTCGTTGAGGATATTGCAGATCAATGGTCTATTGAAAATTCAAATATTTTTCATGGTTATTTCCACATTCTAGGAGGAACAATATCTTCAGTGGGTCAAAAAAAAGAAGATTTATTAATTAATTCTTTAGTTGAAAGAGTAAATAAAGATAAAATTGAAGAAGTGATTTTAGCGACTAGTGCAACAGTTGAAGGCCAAACAACTGCATATTATATTCAAAGTAGCCTTAAAAATACAAAAGTTAAAGTTACAAAATTAGCCCAAGGTTTACCTGTTGGAGGTGAAATTGAAAGTTTAGATGATGGAACCTTATTTTCTGCCTTTAAAAATAGATCTAAATTAAATACTAATTCTGATTAATTTTTCTTTTCAATCTATTTTGATGCAATAATGGCTCTGTGTAACCTGATGGTTGATCTTTACCCTTAAAGATTAGATCACAAGCTGTTTTAAATGCTAGAGATCTTTCAAAATCATCACTCATATTAACGTATTTTTTATCTTTAGAGTTTTGTTTATCAACAATTTTTGCCATTTCTTTCATTATTTCTATCACTTGAATTTTAGTTGTTATTCCATGATGAATCCAGTTTGCAATATGTTGAGATGAAATTCTTAAAGTAGCCCTGTCTTCCATAAGGCCTATATTGTTAATATCAGGAACTTTAGAACAACCAACTCCTTGATCTATCCATCTTACAACATAACCTAAAAGCGTCTGTGCAGAATTAGATATTTCTTTATTAATTTCGTCAACCGACCAATTAGGTCTATCAGATATTGGAATTGTTAAAAGATCATTAAGTTTAGCTGGGTCACGTTTTTTAATTTTCTTCTGTTCATCAAATATATTTATTTGATGATAATGGAGAACATGTAATGAAGCTGCGGTGGGAGAGGGTACCCATGCACAATTTGCTCCAGCTTTTAGATGATTTATTTTTTCATCCATCATTTCTTTCATTTTATCTGGCATGGCCCACATGCCCTTACCGATTTGTGCTTTTCCAGTAAAACCACATTTTAAACCAATATCGACGTTATTATTTTCATATGCTGAAATCCATTTAGATGACTTCATGTCACCTTTTTTCACCATCGGTCCCGCTTCCATAGATGTGTGCATTTCATCCCCTGTTCTGTCTAAAAAGCCAGTATTAATAAAAAACACTCTATCTTTAAGTGATCTAATACATTCTTTTAGGTTAGCAGAAGTTCTTCTTTCTTCGTCCATTATCCCAATTTTACAAGTAAATTTTTCAAGTCCAAACAATTCTTCTACTTTAGAAAAAATTAAATTTGTAAACGCAGTTTCATCTGGTCCATGCATTTTTGGTTTTACAATGTAAATTGAACCTTTTTTTGAGTTTTTCTTATTTTTTAAATCATGCAGCGCTGCTGCTGTTGTCAAAAAAGCATCCATAATTCCCTCAGGTATTTCACTTCCATCTTTCAAAATAATTGATGGATTCGTCATAAGATGTCCAACATTTCTAATTAAAAGCAAACTTCTGCCATGTAATTTTAATCCTTTGCCATTTTTTGATATGTAACTTCTGTCAGGATTTAGCTTTCTTTCTAAATTTTTTCCATTTTTTTCAAATTGAATTTTTAAATTTCCTTTCATTAACTCAAGCCAATTTCTGTAACAGATAACTTTGTCTTCAGCATCGACAGCTGCAACACTGTCTTCATTATCACAAATAGTGGAGATTGCTGACTCTGCTATAACATCACTAATTCCAGCAATATCATGGGCAGCACTAAATGCTTTTGGATTAATTATTATTTCAAAATGAAGATTATTATTTTTAATTATTATAGCTGTAGGTTTATTTGCATCACCTCTATGACCTATAAATTTTTCTCTATCTTTTAATTTGTACTCATAATCATCTTTATAGATGACTAAATCTTTATCTATAACTTTTAGAGCAGCAATATTTTTCCAACTAGTCCCTTCAATAGGAATATATTTATCAAAAAATTCTCTTACATATTTTATCACCTCTTGCCCTCTAAGAGGATCATATCTTTCACTACCACCCTCATCAGACTCAATTATATTTGTTCCGTAAAGACTATCATACAAACTTACCCATCTTGCATTTGCAGCATTAAGTACGTAACGAGCATTCATTATTGGAACTACCAATTGAGGTCCTGCAATATTTTTTATTTCATCATCTACATTAGATGTTTGAATTTCAAAATCTGGCCCTTCATTTTTTAAATAATCAATCTCTTTTAAAAATTTTTTATATTCTTCAATATTAATTTGATTTCCCTTATTTTTAATGTGCCAACCATCAATTTTTTTTTGTAAATCTTTTCTGATATTTATTAATTCTTTGTTCCTAGGAGCTAATTCATGAACAATTTTATCAAATCCTGACCAAAATTTCTCTGGAGAAATTGCTGTATCTTTTAGCAATTCATCATTAACAAAAGATAACAATACCTCTGAAACTTTGAGATTATTAATACTTACATAGTTATTTGACATTCGGCACTTTTAGAACTCTAGTAAATTTAAGTCAAATAATTAATAGAAGCACTGACATTTTGTTGTCATTTTTAACACATATGTAATAATTAATAAAAAATGAAAAATTATCTAAATTTTGAAATTGATATTAAAAATCTTGAAAACGAAATTGAAAATCTTAAAGATCCATATAACCAGAGTGGACTAACTGAAGTCGATACCCAAAAAATTTCAAATAAACAAAATCAATTAAATGAAAAATTAAAGACCATTTATTCTAACCTTGACCCTTGGCAAACAACAATGGTTGCTAGACATGAAGATAGACCAAAGTCAAAATTCTTTATTGATAACTTGTTTGAAGATTTTATTTCACTTTCTGGTGATCGTTTCTATGGAGAAGACAAATCAGTCATCGCAGGTTTTGCAAAATTTTATGGACAATCTGTATTGGTTATAGGACAAGAAAAAGGTGATGATTTAGACAGTAGAATTGAAAGAAACTTTGGAATGATGAGGCCAGAAGGATATAGAAAAACAATACGTCTAATGGAGTTGGCGAATAGATTTAATATTCCTATAATTTCTTTTATAGATACACCTGGTGCCTATCCAGGTGTTGGAGCTGAAGAACGTGGACAGGCAGAAGCTATTGCAAAATCAATTGAGTGTTGCATGAAATTAAAAGTACCAACATTAGCAATAATAATTGGAGAGGGTGGTTCTGGTGGTGCAATTGCTCTTGCTTCTTCAAGTAAAGTTATTATGCTTGAAAATGCAATATATTCGGTAATATCTCCAGAGGGATGTGCCACAATACTTTGGAGAGATCCAAAAAAAATGTTGGATGCGGCAAAAGCAATGAAACTTTCTTCAAAAGATTTATTGAGTCTAGAAATCATTGATGAGATTATCCCAGAACCAGTTGGTGGCGCCCATAGAGATAAAGATTTAGTTTTGGAAAATGTTAAAAACTCATTAATAAAAAATTTAGAATACTTCAAAACATTATCTGAAAACGAAATTTTCAATGAAAGAAAAAATAAATTTTTAAAAATTGGAAGAAGTAAAGGGTTTATGACTAATCCTGAAGATTTAAGTTCTTTAAAGATTCAAAATACTAAATTTAGTGAAATTTTAAAATCAAAAAAAATTATTATTCCAATTTTTATTTTAACAGCTCTTATAATTTCTCTTTTACTAATTCTATAAACTACCGCAGCAACGTTTAAATTTTTTACCTGAACCACATGGACAGGGTTCATTTCTACTAATTTTTTTTTCAGAATTTTTAGGATTAATATTTTTTTTTAAATTTTCTTCAGGTTTTTCTTTAGGTGACTCAACAAATCTTAAATTCATTAAAACAGTTATAAAATCTGTCTTTAATTTATTTAGTAAACTTTCAAATAAATCAAATGCTTCCTTTTTATATTCAATTAATGGGTCTCTTTGTCCATAAGATCTAAGACCAATAACTTGTCTTAATTGTTCTAGGTATTGAATATGTGATTTCCAGTTTATATCAATAGACTGTAAAAAAATTCTTTTTTCTATTTCTTTAGATTGATTTTCACCAACTAAAATAATTCTTTCATCTCTTACTTTCTTAAATTTATCAGATATGATTTTTTTAAAATCAATATCCTTGATATTAATTAAATTTTTCAATTCAATTTCATCTAAATTTCTCCCCATTATAGTTTTTAGTTTATTATCATAATCCAAAT
>JGI20155J14468_10004009_pt1 | contig 10040 bp, 10 predicted proteins | sample COG_05_FD_14468 | JGI IMG/M metagenome (IMG submission 14468)
CCCGTCTCAGATAAGGCGGATGCCGTGCAATAGCGTCGCTCTTTGGTGGCATTGCATAAGGAAAGAGCTATCTTGAATCCCAAATCATCAGAATGAAAGTCGTCTTTTTTCACGGATTGGAAAGTGAGGGGCCTGGCGGAAAGGCTGCATATCTCGAATACCAAGGAAACAATCTATTTGCGGAGAAAATGGACTACCGCGACCCACTCTTTTTGAAGCGGATTTGGGGAGAGGTGGAAGTGTTCAACCCCGATTGCATCGTTGGGTCGAGCATGGGAGGGTGGTTTGGTTTGCATATGGCCGTACACTTGAACGTGCCTTGTATGTTATTCAACCCTGCGGTTTCCAAACGAACAGTCGAAATTTCTGTTCCGCCGCTCGGCAACGCGCGTCCCGAAGTGGACTTGCTTCTTGGTAAAACCGACGACGTGGTTCTGGGTCATGAGGTGCTCGAATGGATGGATGCTCACGGATTTTCAGCGGAGGTGACTTGGGCAAATTGTGGCCACCGCGTTCCTCCTGAGATCTATGGGTTGTGGTTGGACGATGTGTTGTCTCTTTATTGAGAGTTTAAGGTCCGAGATAAGCTGGTCTCCATCTTTTATTCCAAGAATAGTTTTAAGGAAAAAAATGTAAATTTGAAAAGTTTGTTATATGTATGTTTTAAAAAAAAACATTATTGTGAATAAAACGATTACAATGGTCGAGTATTATAGCCTGAGGTTTGGCTATTGTGACAAGGGCTCTGAGAGTGATTTCATTGATAATATTAATGGAAAATTAAATATTCATGTTGCTAAGGGATATGATGAACAAGAAAATCAATTTTTGTTTCTTTTTCATAATGGTAAATTTTTATCAAAGAGTGAAAGCTCCTTATTAGATAATTTAGACACGATAGTCAATAGTTTTTCAAAGCTAGAATCTCGATTTAGCGAGATAGCTAAAGGTCTTATTTTATCCTTATATGATAGAGAGGATTATGGTATTAATACTTTTTCACCAAAATATAGTGAAGGATATTTTGAAGCAAACGAAACAGACGAGGTCACTGATTTTTCTCCTTGTTTTTTTGGTGTAGGGTCAGTTACCCATGAATGTGATTTGAAAATTAATTTGAGTACTGGTGAAATACTTCAGGCTGGTGAAAAAATAGATAATATGGAAGATTTATATGGATGTGTTGATGAAGACGAAACATGGGTTATTGGCTCTCTTATACTTGATGATTTTAAGGTTAAATGGGATCATCCTTATTATAATTCATAAAAAATAAACGAGATGCAAGTATTTTTAAAATTAAACTTCGAAGAACCCCAAGAATATTTTTTTAACGGTTTTGTCAATAATGAAGAATCAAATGATATCGATTCATCAATTAAAGAATTAAATGAAAACCCTATTGTTTTAACTAGTTCAGGGTATGAAAAGTGTAATGGTATGGAAACTTTAAAAGAAGGAGTAACTCATCCGTTTAGTTTGTTTAATTTTAGTTTTGGTTTTAAAAACACTACCAACGATTGGTGTTGGAATATCAATTTGGATTCATCCTCCTTATCACATTCGAATAGCTTTCAAATTAAACTTGATGGAGCAAAAGTTACTTTTTCGGGTATTGCGATATTTAAAACCTCGATTAAAGATGATTGTTTGAAAGATTTAGTTGAAAACATTGAAAACACATTTATTAGTGAATGTTCGATAATGAAAATAATTGATCAATCATGGAATGGAAAAAAAGGATTTAGGTTCACTTATACTGGAGGAGATTGGAAAAGAGATGCTGAAATTCAAGATGGTATAGTCAAAAATGAAAATAAATCATCTAGAGTTATAGATGTTGAATATGCGAAAAGTTTAAAAAAATCATGGCTAGCTTCCAGCTCATTGCTTATCGAATGAGGGTGACAGAAGCTCCTACGACAAGGCAACGAATGAAGTCGTGACCACCTATGAGCTTGTTGATTTTAACCCTAATCATTTTCAGAAAATCAAGGAAAAAATGGAGCGCTATTGCCCTTGGGAAGATGTCGCCATGGGTCTCCGTTTGACCCTGTGGGAAAACTACCTCTGGAAGAAGGGAGACTTTCCAGGATTTAAGTCCGGTATGGAAGTGCCTAAGGGGTGGAGCGATTCTTCCGAACCATCAAATACGAAAAGCTTCGGTCAAATGCAGATTTCAAAGAGATTCATGGAGCTTGGAGATAAGGAGGAAGCAGTACGCATAGCCTCTAATATTGCCAGTGATGCTCATAAAGCGGAAGCCTTTGTTGAAATTTCAAAAGTTTTAAAGCAGCTTGGCAAAAAGGAGGAGTCTAAACAAGCACCGCTATTTTTTTAAAGTTTTTCCAACAAGCTTTTTACTGCAGCTTCATAAGCCTCTGGATCGTTTACCCTAGTGTATGGGCTTATGCAAGGAAGACTGGAACGCCCTTCTTCATCGGCAGCGTTATAAAATGACCGCAATCTAATAGCTTCCTCCCCAAATGGGAAAAAATGAGGATTATTATTTGTGGCTAGCCAAGCAACAATAATCCCGTCTTGTAATAATAGATGTGTTGAGTAAAATATGTCACCTGAACATTCTTCTTTTTCAAAATTGCGATCTAATTCTTCACCGTCAAAATAAACAGAATGTAGAATGTTAAAGTCACCAAAATCTGAACCAAACCAAATAGTGTCAATGCCGGGTTGTACATAAAATCGAAGATCATTAGAGTAATCTTCATTAATACTTTTTTTGTCAATAGGGAAATCTCCTTCGGCATAAAAATATAAACTCTCTGACCTAACGCTAACTACAGAAAGGCCTTCTTTTGGAATTTTAAGAATATTACCCCTATCCCATTCTTCATCCTCCTTCCAATCAAACACTACCTTAGTGGCTTTGTTATTTGCTCCATAATCATTTATGTTCCAGTTATCAGTTGAAAGTTCTTCAGAATCTTCGTTTAATTCACTTTCATAAGTAATCATGCCCTGTTTATGATAATGTTCGTTAACATCCATAAGTTCATTTAAGAAAGATGAGCCTTGAAAAGAATTAAATCCATATGACATTTCTTTAAAAAGACTTTCATTTTGAAGTAATGACTTTAGTAGTTCTGTTTTATCACCAGTTAAACATCCTATCGAAACTTCAACCCCATGATTTTGAATGCCAGGATAACTGCTACTATCAAAGTTTCTTGCAACAACTACTTTTTCTTTTTCCATTTTATTTGATTTTTTTAATGAAGTACAAATAAATTTAAAAACATGTTTGCTTATAAACTTAGTGTTAACCTGAACACTTACAACTCAAAAATTAAATTTTTGAGAAAATAAGTTACTCAGAAAATAAGTTATAGCTTGTTGATTTTGAGCCTTCATTGATTCAAATGAAGAAGGGTAAAAAAAAATGGATGGTGTCAAGACCCTATGCTTTTCCTGAGGACTTGAAAAATAAGGATGTTACTACCGCTACGGATGTTTATGCTTTTGATTGTTTTAAGAAGTGGTTTATTGGAGTTTGAGTTGTGGTTGTCTACGTTAGAATCGCCTGATTCAGGTACATAAAAAACGATATGAAAATAACTTATGTAGACCTAGACGGTGTTGTCGCAGATTTCGAAAAAGGTAGGCGTGAGCACCCGTTATCAGATGTGACGCCCTACAAAGGAAGACCCGATAAATTGCCAGGGGTTTACGAGAATTTAACTCCCATAAAAGGGGCCGTTGATGCCGTGAATTTTTTGCTAAATGACCCCAATTTTGATGTTTATTTCTTGTCCACTGCTCCATGGGATAATCCAGAAGCTTGGACCCATAAAAGGTTATGGATAGCTAAATATTTTGATGAAAAACGTATACGTAAGCGACTGATTTTAAGTCATCACAAACATCTGTTAATAGGGGATTATTTAATTGACGATAGACGATTTAACGGTGCATCAGAGTTTCAAGGTATTTGGTTGAAATTTGGATCAGATGAATATCCTAATTGGGATGTGACATTAAAATATCTTCTGAAGGCGTGAGGGTGGTGCGCTGCATTGCGTGATTTGGGATGATCAAAGGGCTTTGGGTTCAACGCCCTGCTTGGGGGGGGATAAATGTTGAAATCACCTGAATTTTGTTTTAGATGATACGCAACATATATTTCATTTATGAAGATTCAACAATTCTCGAATGACGTATCTCTCGTTTACGAGGATACAGCGCTGGTGTTGAAGCAAGGATCGGAAGTTCTCGTCATGAATTGGAGCTGGTAAATCTGGTTTGTGGTTAGTGATGAAAATATTAAAGAAGTTTTAAAATTTATAGCTAAAGACATGGGTGACTTCTATGAGGTATTAGGCGATGCGGCTGATGATGTTCCACCGGCCTATGTCTTTTCGCTCACGGACTACAGTCCGAAGCGAAAGGATGCATTGAAAAAATCCTTGGCCATTGCCAACACAGAGGAAGAAGCTCTTCAATTGTTTGAATCTGAATTAGCTGACAAGGTTAAAAAAGGATGGCAACCCGCATGAAAAGGCGTCATACCGTTGAAGAACAAGCACGGTTAGTGCGGAGCTATGTGGACTACCACATGGATTACGAAGAATCCATTCTTGCAGCCTTGGAGTCTCAATGGGTTGAACGAGGAGGGGGCTTAGAACGCGTGGAGTTTTATAGATCCTTGCCCCGTGTTCAAGCTCCTTCAGCCCAAGATGCTCTCGAGCTTGTGAAGCACTACAGCGAGCAAAGTCAAATGCAGTGCGAACGCATGGTGTCAATGTTGAGTGACCGCGTTACCCTCGATGTGACCGAACTCCAAGGAAGCATTGTAAATCAAGAAGCAGCCCTTGATTCATTTCGGAATGAGCTGCTCTCGATGCTTCATGAACGTGAAACGGATGCTATTTTCTCTTTTGACTGGAAAAACATGACGTTTGCATATCACGGAGAAACAAGTACAATGGAAATGCAAAAGAGGGATTCAGATTTGAACCTTAAGTTGAACATCAATGGCTAAGACCTACACTGTAAGGCTTGCCTTTTTTCATGGACTCGAGAGTGATGGTCCAGGAGCAAAGGGAGCTTACCTCAAATCCATCTCAGCGGAACTGTTCGCTCCTCGGATTGACTATCGGAATCCTTCGGAAGTCAATCGACTGTGGCAAGAAGCCATAGCATTCAAACCAGATGTGGTCTTGGGGTCGAGCATGGGAGGATGGTTCGCATTGCATTTGAGTGCATCCCTTGATGTTCCCGCAGTGCTTGTGAATCCCGCATTGGTTGGCCGATCGTTTGATCCTATTTCGCTAGAATTGAGTGACAACCGTCCTCATGCGCATGTCTTGATTGGGAAGTTGGATGAACAAATTTCAGGAGACTCATCCTTGGAGTGGATGACTCAACGAGGCATTCAGCCTCACGTAGATTGGATTGAAGAAGGGCACCGTGTTTCTTCTGAGGCCTTTGAGCAATTTAGTAGCCAGGCACTTTACACGATTTCCAAGGCGAAACGGTACGACCGCTCTGAATTCTCGGAGCAATTGCATTCGCAATTAAAGCTTGGGCCATTGGAGCAATCTCTCGCCCATGCCGTAATGCATAAGTTTTATACCAAAGATGCCATCTGTACTTACAGCGGTGGAGTGTTGCCTCGCGGACAATCTTTTGCACAACGTCGCTGGACAGATGAATTGAATCTCATTGAGGCTCAGCTGAATAAGGTTCAACAAAACGCTCTTGATTCACAGGTTCAATTGAAAGGCTTTAGAGAACAATTGGAATTGATGGCGAGTGATCCTGATTGGGCTGATCCACGGGTTCGCAAAAAAATGAGTGACACATTGCAGGACATCACAAGAATCGGATCGGTTTCAGGATCAGCTTTACCTTTTGGCAGAAAAACTTTAATCCCTCGCACAACTCCAATCATCTACCATGATATTTTGACTTTTTTCAATGAGCAAATTCAGTATGCACACGTGAAAAGTAAGTCAGATATTGACGTGGATTCGGCTGTGATTGAAGCCAAGCGGCAAGCGTTCAATGTCGACTTCAACGCTTCAAATGCTCCGAATTATCAATCTTTTCGACGTGTGAGTTGGATGGCGATACCGAAGCACATCAATGGGAAATCCTCATACGCGGTCACTGCCTCAGTTGGAATACCTTATCCGAGAGATAGATCACGTCACTTGCATTATTGGTCCGCTCTTGGGGACGGAACTTGGAAATTTGAGTACTCTGAGACAGGAAAGCTGGGCAAGGTTTAGGTCCAAGGTTATTTGAAAAACGAGCAGATGAAACATAAGCCTAAGTACCTCACCAAGTCTCGGTTCAAATTAGCCTTGGAGTGTCCAACACGCGTGCGCTTTGCTCTTGACCATGCTCACTACGCCAATCAGAAGTCCGAAAATCCTTTTCTCCTTGCTTTGGCAGATGGGGGCTTTCAAGTGGGTGAAATGGCAAAACTGCATTATCCCTTGGGCAAAGATTGCAAAGCCAAGGACAATGAGGTTGCATTGGAGGAAACCAATCGCTGGATTGAGGAAGGCGAGTCTGTAATCTTCGAGGCAGCTCTGAAATCGGGATTCAAGTATATCCGTGTCGATATTTTGGAAATCACGGATACCGAAATTCGGGTCATCGAAGTCAAATCAAAATCAGTAAAAGGGTCAGGCAGCGAACAGATGTTTGGGAAGCGAGGCAAAATTGACTCGACCTGGAGGCCTTATCTCGAAGATGTTGCCTTCCAGGTGTGTGTGACGCGCGAGTATTTCAGCAGCAGAGGAATCAATCTTCCGGTTAGGGGTTTTTTGATGTGTCCCGATAAGACAAAAAAATCGAGCATTGATGGTCTTCATGAGCATTTTGTCATTCGTCGAGACCATCGTGGTCGTGCTTTTTGTGAAGTGAATTCGGAATTGACCATTTCGATGCTTGGTGAATCCATGATGTCTGTTGTGGATGCAAATCTTGGGGTCGAAGCCGTAATTTCCGATACGGAAAGCTATGGAAAAGAGGGATGGGAATGCACCACTTTCGAGGGGGCTATTCATTGGTTAGAAGACCTCTTGAAAATGAATGACCGAGGTCTAAAAATGCCCTATCTACCTGTAGGTCACCATTGTGCATCGTGTTCGTTCACTACACCGAATGAGTTGAATGCCGAGGGAAAGATTTCTGGGAGAAGGGAGTGTTTTGAGCGGAGCATGCAATGGGATCAGGTCGAATTCGAAAAACCAAAAGTTTGGGATGTATGGAATCTTCGCTCTAAACGGGCAATCATTGGTGAAGGAAGATGGTTCATGCATGAAATGACCGAAGATGATTTCAAGCAGGATTTGACCGATCCGACGGAATTATCAGATCAGGACGAACTTTCACCAGCTCAAAGGCAGTGGATTCAAATCAGTGCATCTAGAGGAGATTTTCAGGATGTATACCTCGATGCTGAAGGGCTAGAAAAGAAGATTTCAAAGTTTAATTGGCCGCTCCATTTTATAGATTTTGAAACCACTGCGCCTGCGATTCCTTTTTACAAAGGCTACGTGCCTTACCAAGGTGTTAGCTTTCAGTTTTCGCATCATGTCTTGCACGAAGATGGGACATTGAAACATGCAGGACAATTCCTAGGTCCCGGACTTGGAAACGATCCTACCTATGAGTTTGTGGAAGCATTGTATGGGGAATTATCTCAAGACGACGGTTCTGTTTTCATGTATTCTGATCACGAGAACAAATACCTCAATTACGCCCATTCGCTGCTTCGAGCATCGAGTCCATTTGATGAAGTAAAGACGAAAAAATTGTTGGCTTTTTTGGAGTCCCTGACTTGGCCTTCAGGCGTAAATATGGGATTGTGGGATGCGGGAGATCGCGTCATGATTGACATGGTAAAATTGGTTAGAAGTCATTTTTGGCATCCAGACATGTCTGGCTCAAACTCAATAAAAGCTGTTCTTCCCGCGGTCCTTAATGCAAGTAAGGAATTACAAGTTAAGTACATGAAGCCTATCTATGGGACAAGTGCAATGCCCAGTCTCAACAGGAGTGAAGGTTATTCATGGATCGTTCGCAAGTCAGATGGAAAGGTTGAAGATCCTTATGCATTGCTTCCGAAAATTGGTCAAGACAGCTTGGGGGAAGATTTGTTGACCATCGAGAGGTTATACGCGGAGGACAAAGTTGGAAATGGAGGCGCGGCGATGACAGCATGGTCGTTCATGCAATTTGCCCAAATGGCGGACGAGGAGCGGCGGGAGCTTTTGGAAGCGTTGAAACATTACTGTGAACTTGATACAATCGCTATGGCCTTCATTATGGAGTATTTCTTAATTGAAATAAGCAAGCAACAAAAACAGGAGAGTTCGTACTAATTTCTTTTCTAGTTCTGAGGATGATGCGGTTGTTTAGTCTTGAGACAACAACCTTCCATAACCTTTACAAAACGAATAAAATACTGACACGCCCGCAAGGCCCGCATTCACGGTGAGCGTCGAAACATAAAATCCGCTTTTTTTTTAATTCAAGTTGGGAAGTGAAATAACACTTAACGCTATTCCAAAGTCAATTTGCCACTCACAGCTTGGTGCCAGGAAAAAAACATTTCGAAAATTCGATTGCGTATGGGAAGCGGTCCCGTTGATGCTGAATGGATGATGAAACGGTCCAAGTTTACTTTCAACCAATTAGTTCAGGCAGTCCAATAAGGGTGCAACGGTCATGAGGTTTTCGCATCGGTACTAAGCCGATGGAATAACAAACGCCGATCCGATTTGTGATTAAATTTTGGCCAACAATCAGTTGCAGGACTGCCGAATTTGATTAATTGCGCTAGTCGACCCTGAGCCGCTAAACCTGAAGTAAGTTTTTCCTTCACCATACCAATTCATCTCGAGCAAGATGGTGTTAGCCGTCAGAAACTTCTCGATAATGTCGCTATCGTTGCGAAAATGAATGAATTTGGAACTCCAATCTTGGGAAAAGTGATGTCTGAATAATGATAGTTTGCTTAAATTCCGACTTTGACCAAACTAAATGAACCATGGCCAATTTTCTTACATACCAGGGCAATTTTGGAGAGCTTGAGCTCTCAGTTGAAGCGAACGGACAAGCGAACGGGACATACCAAGATGGAGGCTCACTCAGTGGGGTCTTGACGGGAGGTGAATTTAAAGGGACTTGGAAGAATAAAGGAATGGAGGGTCTTCTTGAATTCACGTTGAGTGAATCATCGCTAAACGGAAATTGGAAGAAGGGTATGGAAGCAGGGCCGATGCGTGGTAAATGGGAAGGTGCGCTTGTGGAAGGAACTTGGCCAATTCCCGAAAGCGATGGGGCAGCCGGGGCTGAGGGGGCAACCGAAGAAGGGGAAAGCTCCGCGGCGGATTCGCTCGAAATTCAGGTGATGAATTATCTGCTCAATGGGCTGAGTAGCATCAAGTTTTTCCAGTTCCCCATTTTTTGCAATAATGCAGTGGCAGATGTTGGGAATGAGGAGTTGGTCATTCAGTGCTTCCATAAAATGAAGGAGGAGCACCTGCATTACAACCTCACCCCATTCTCCTATTATTTGACCTATAAACTTTTGACTCAGGAGGACGAAGCTTGCATTGCGGAGTGTCCCAATTTGTCAGAAGACTTTATTAGTGCGTTGGAAGATTGGGCCTTTGGCGTGCCGAGCATGCGCGATCACATCATGCGGAAAACGACTTCGATCTATGATGATCCATTTGGAACCCAATTTGGGATGCTCAATGGCCACTTGCGCTATGTCGACAACAGCACGGATTGGGCTGAGCTGGGAGGGCCCGTCGGTTTGGCGACGCGGTTGTGCGGATGCCAGACGTTTGAGCATGTGGTTGCGACAAAGGCCGTTGATGAATTTTTGGCGCATTTGATGAACGTATACCTCATGACGTGGAAGGAACTGGAGGACATTCCTTCAGATCATATTGAACATATGGATGCCTTCCTGTTGACGCATTTAGAAACGTTAAATGACCAAGTCATGGTGCATTCCGAAGAGGGGATATTGACCAATGCCCTGGCAACGGTTT
>JGI20155J14468_10004010_pt1 | contig 10040 bp, 9 predicted proteins | sample COG_05_FD_14468 | JGI IMG/M metagenome (IMG submission 14468)
ACGGATAATGCTGCTGATTTCATCAGGTCTAATGTTTACCATATCAATATTTGTCTACTTTGATAAATTATGTTTTTAAAATAAAAGAACTGTTCAATTATAGAGGAGAAGATGCTCCTAAATGTGAAGCTAGTTTCTTTAATTGTCCTTGTATACTAGTGTCAACGACTTGAGAACCGATTTGAACGGTAAATCCACCAATTAAAGCTTTATCAACTTTAATGTCAAGTTTTACCTGTTTTACGCCCGTCATTGCCTTTAATTTTGAAACTAATGCTTCTTGTTGGCTTTCTGACATTTCAGAAGATGAAATAACATGTGCAACTTCTACAGACGCTTGCTTATATGCCATTTCTAATGCTAAAGAAGTAACTCCTTCTAAGCAATCAATTCTTCCTCTATCACAAAGCACTAATAAAAAGTTTACAGTTTTAGCGTCAATCTTTCCTTTGAAAACCGCTTTAACCATTCCCTTTTTAGCATCAAGAGATAATAAAGGATTAGAGAATGCTTGTACTAAATCAGGTGATTTTAAAGCAGCCTCAATATATGTTAAATCAGAGATAACTTTATCAAGTGAGTCTTTTCCAGACACCATTTGGATAAATGCGTTAGCATATGGTTGAGAAACTTTTAGATTCTGTGCCATTATAATTGTCCCCCTAACTGAGCAATATTATTATCTATAACTTTAGATTGAAGGCTAGGAGTCATGTAATCTTGTAGTTGAGTTGAAACTTTTTCCATAGCAAGATTTGTAATACGTTGCTGAATTTGTTTTTTAATTTGTAATTCAGCTTTCTCAATACTACTTTTACCATTGTTCGTCAGTCTCTCGATATCTAACTTACCTTGAGCAAGTATAGTTTCTTTAACTGTACGAGCAGTTGTTTCCGCTTCCTTTTTTATTTTCGCGATAACAGTCTGAGCTTCTGTCAGTTGTTTTTCTGAATCTAAAAGTCTTGTGTTAGCCTGTTGTAGTCTTTCTTCAGCTTCTTGTATTGCTTCAGTAACTTTTTGTTGTCTAAGTTCAAGAGCAGAAGTTAGAAAATTTTTACCTAAATAAAAAACACCACTAACTAATAGTGCAATGTTTAATACGTTGGCTTCTAAAAAATTTGAATTAAATCCGAATCCCTTTCCAGAAGATAATTCTGCAAGGGCACTAATCAATAGAAAATCACTCATATTATATATACTTTACAAACAACTTAATAATTCATGATGATTTTTCGCATCAATAGAATGTGAGACCTTATGCAGTCAGCTTACCACTTAACAGTTTATTCTTAATTTGTTCACTAAGAGTATTTACCTGTTCTTCAAGAGCTAGTAAAGCTTTCTCTTTTTGTGTGTTTAACTGCTGTGTAGCTTCATTAACTAATGCTTCAGTGTCTTTTTGTGCTTGATTGATTTCCATCGCAACTATTTCTTGAGCTTCTTTTTGAGCGGAAGCTATAATTAATTGTGACTCACGTCTCTCTTGTGCTAAATCTTGCTCATACTGTTTTGTAATCGCTTCAGCTTTAGCTAGAGTTTCAGAAGCCTCAGTTAAATTTTTACGAATATACTCATCTCGTTCGTCCAGTACCTTAGCTACTGGAGTATAGAACACAAGATTTAATACCACCATTAGTAGCAAAATTTGCAGTGCCATTAAAGGCAGAGTAGCATTGAAATCGAATAAACCACCTTCTGGCTCACTAGCACTAGCAGCTTCTTGTGCTAACAGAAATATCAGATTTGTCATTATTACTTATTTTTTATAATGGGTCCTTAAAAAAATGTTACCACTTCAATACCCTAGTCATTTTTCAATGACTAGGGATACTAAAAAATACTTAGCTTGTAAAATATTAGCGAAAAATTACGCTGTGAATGGGTTAGCGAAAAGTAATGCTAGAGATACAACTAGACCATAGATAGTAAGTGATTCCATGAATGCTAGAGAAAGAAGTAGAGTACCACGGATTCTACCTTCAGCTTCAGGTTGACGAGCAATACCTTCAACAGCTTGTGCAGCAGCAGTTCCTTGTCCAATACCAGGACCGATTGCAGCTAAACCAACAGATAGACCAGAAGCAACAACTGAAGCAGCAGATACGATAGGGTTCATAAAATTATTGTGATATTTATCATATTTATAAAGATTAAATTATTTCAGATACTAAGTTCGTTTTTCCACTTTAATTTTAGTGGTGATCTTCTAATGCCTCACCTATATAAGCGGCAGATAGAGTAGAGAAAATTAATGCTTGTACAGAACTAGCAAATAGGCCTAGAATCATTACTGGTAATGGTATTAGGATAGGTACTAGTAAAGCAAATACAGAAACAACTAGCTCGTCTGCAAGCACGTTACCGAAAAGACGGAAGCTTAATGATAATGGTTTTGTAAAGTCTTCAAGGATGTTAATCGGTAGAAGAATAGGAGTAGGTTGAACATACCTAGCAAAGTATCCAATTCCTTTTTTACTTATTCCTGCATAGAAGTACGAGAAAGAAGTAAGTAGAGCTAATGCAACTGTTACGTTAATGTCATTAGTTGGTGCTGCTAATTCTCCTTCTGGTAGAGTAATTAGTTTCCAAGGAATAAGTGCACCTGCCCAGTTTGCTCCAAAGATAAATAAGAATACAGTACTTACATATGGAACCCAAGGTCTATACTCTTCTTCACCAATTTGGTTTTTAGCAATGTCTTGTAGGAATTCATAAGCATATTCCATAAAGTTTTGTAATCCTTCTGGAGTTTGCTTAAGGTCTTTTGTTCCAGCAATGGCGAATGCTAGAAGTGCTCCTATTACTAACCATGAAACAATAAATACTTGACCGTGTAGTTTTAATCCTGCAATTTCCCAATAAAGGTGCTTTCCAACTTCAACTTCTGCAAGTGAGTAGAAGGAGTTAAAAGCGCTAAGGTTATTCTGATACATAGTTGAATATAATTCTTTTGCAATTTTTAAATGTTAATTTAGAAGAAAAGCATAAACTTAATTAACACATATAAATTATACCTTTGAAGCTATATATAAAAAACTTTCTCGTTTTTTATAAGTTCTAATAAAGAATGATCTTATTATGCACTAATTCTAAATTCTTTGCAGGCGAATAATTTATATTCAGGTCAGCAATTTTATATTTTTTCTATCTGTTTAATATCACAGAGCGAAGTTTTTTTCTTTTTCCAATAGATGATAGTAATAGCTTAATAGGTTTATTACTTATTCATCATTTTTTCTACTTCTGCACCAAAGTCTTCGTTTTTCTTTTCTAGTCCTTCACCTAATACAAATCTTTCAAATCTACGTATTTGTATATTTTCACCTAAAGTTGAAATATTTTGTTTAACTAATTCATTAATTGTCATAGAAGAATCTCTAATAAATACTTGTTCAACAAGTACCATTTCTTTTAATTTTTTCTGTATTCTTCCTTCTACTATTTTTTCTTTGATGTCCGCAGGTTTATTACCTAAGTCATCTTTTTCCATTTCTATCTTCTTTTCTCTTTCTGCAATTTCTGGAGGTATATCAACTGCATTGATGTATTGTACCTGAGGACAAGCTGCTATTTGCATAGCAATATTTCTAGCTAATTCCTGGAATTCAGCTCTTCTAGCTACGAAATCTGTTTCACAGTTAACTTCAACTAAGATTCCTAACTTGCCTCCCATATGAATGTATGCTTCTACGATACCTTCAGTGGCTATACGACTAGATTTTTTTGCAGCCGTTGCTAATCCTTTTTTCTTTAATGCCTCTTCAGCTTTTGCAAAATCTCCATCAGCTTCTTGTAATGCTTTTTTACAATCCATCATTCCAGCTGATGTTTTATCACGTAGTTCTTTAACAATTTTTGCAGAAATTTCAGCAGCNATATTTTTTCTTATTCCTTATATATAAATTTATAATATCTTATTGTTTATGAGGAGAAGATTATGCTATTTCAGCCTCTTCTCTTCCTTCACTTTGCGTTTTTCCACTTTGCCCTTCACAAATAGAATCAGCAATTTTACCGACAATTAATTTTATAGATCTAATAGCATCATCATTACCTGGAATTGGAATATCAGTAATGTCTGGATTACAATTGCTGTCTAAGATTGAAATAATAGGGATTCCTAATGTCATACATTCTTGAATCGCTGTACTTTCTCTCTTTTGGTCAACGATTAAAACTAGATCCGGTAAGCGCTTCATATCTTTGATTCCGTTAAGATTTTTGCGTAACTTATCAAGTTCTTTTTTAAGAATAGCTGTCTCTTTTTTCGGCAACTTATCTAGGTATCCACTTTCTTCTTTACTTTCTAAATCTTTTAGTCTTTCGACTCTTGTTCTAATAGTGAACCAGTTTGTTAATATTCCTCCTAACCACCTTTGGTTAATGTAATGTGCTCCACATCTTTCTGCTTCTTGCGCTATAACACCCGCAGCTTGTCTCTTTGTTCCTACAAAAAGGAATTTTTTTCCTTCTTCAGATGCTTTACGCACAAAATTACATGCTTCTGTCAACAATTCAGCTGTCTGAACCAAATCTATGACGTGTATACCGTTACGTTCTGCATAAATGTATGGAAACATTTTTGGGTTCCATCTTCTTGATTGATGCCCAAAATGTACTCCTGCTTCTAATAATTCAGCTAATGTAACAACTGCCATAATTTTTATCTTTCTATAAAGTAGTAAATGTTAGTTGGAATAGAGATAATCTTTGAAGACTTAAATAAATAAGTCTTTGATATATAAACACTTCAATTGATATACTATCAAAGTTATAAATTTCGTGAAATCCTATTTTTTTATTTTTAATTAGCTTATTTATAATATTGCATTGTTAATTTATTGTACTTTTGCATCATCTTGAAAGTATCCGCTATTTTCATCAACCATAAAACGAACAAACTGGTTATCTGTGTTTTTATTTTCAAAATAGTATCCGTCGGAAGCTTTTTTTTCATTGCGATTAATTTTAGATATTTCACTATATGAATTAAAACCGGTACCTGCAGGAATTAATCTACCTATAATAACGTTTTCTTTTAATCCTCTTAACCAATCAGCTTTTCCTTCAATAGCTGCTTCTGTCAGGACCCTTGTAGTTTCTTGGAAACTTGCTGCAGATATAAAACTATCGGTGTTAAGAGATGATTTAGTTATTCCTAATAACACAGGTGAATAGGTTGCTGGAATTCCTCTTGTTAATAACATAGCTTCATTTATGTTTTCTATTTGTTGTAATTCCACAAGTTCTCCAGGTAATAAAGTTGTATCTCCTCCATCCTCAACTCTTACCTTAGATGTCATCTGTCTTACTATTACTTCAACATGTTTATCCGAAATATCGACGTTTTGCGATTGATAAACATTTTGTACTTCATTAACTAGATATGTTTGCACTTTTTGTAAGCTTAATTTAGCAGCTTCGTAGATTCCCAAGACATTTATATAAAAGTTGAAGTACAAGCTGAGCATTTCGTGTGGATTTGGTGCACCGTCAGTAATTGCTTCAGCTAAAAGTATATTTTCTCCGTTTGACACTATAACTTTCTGTGTACTATTGATTATGTATTCATTTACATTGCCATCCGTTTCTAGTATTTCAACATGGTAGTTTTCTTCTGAATCATACCAAACTTTGATTTTTCCTGGTCTTTGTGCTAATTTGCATGCTTCTTTAGGACGTCTTGCTTCCAATATTTCTTCAATTCTTGGTAAACCTTGGACGATATCTCCAGTCTTAGATCTTTCAAATACTAATATTGCTAATGTATCGCCCATTTGAACAAGATCTTTATTTTTTGTTTGTAATATAGCTCCGGATGAGACTAGATATGGGTGAGCAGTACGTATCCTTATTTTGTCTTGATCAAGAGCTACAATTTTCCCAGATTCTTTAGCTACAATGTTGGCAGCAATTTGATCACCGTACCGAACAAGTTCTCCTTCAGATACCTGAGGTGTTTCACCATTTAAATTTATTGTTTCTTGGTCTATTTCTCTCAGAATCAAAATTTTTCTGCCAGATTGTCCGCTTTCTATGATGTTTTCTATTCTTCCTTTTGATTTGGAAATTAGTGATGTTTGAGCAATTAATGCACCTGAAAGAATTTCTTGACCATCTTCCACACAGAAGTGAGTTTGAATTTGTTGTGTACTATCTTCACTAAATGCGTCCTGCTTAATTTGTAGATTTTCTATTATTGCAATTTGTAATTTATATTCTCCTTTTTTGTCTGTCTCTAAAAATTCTATATCAGCGGAACCATGTATTTGGTCAGAAGAAATATCTACTGTCAGATATGTCTTTACCAAATCAACACCATCTATTGATTCAATTTTTTCTTCTTCTTTAAATAATAAATGTTGAGTTAAATTAATACCGATAGATTGATTTCCACTCAATGAATGTTCTGTCTCAATTTGAAATTGTTCTTTATTTATATAATATTCATCAGCTGGTCTAATTAAGATACCTTCATCGATTCTTTCCAATAAACATGGATATTCCGCATTTATTCCTTCAAAAATTTCTTCCCCAGTTTCTATGATTTCTGAAGAGTTTTCAATTTTCTTAGTGGTTCTAAGAATTTTTCCGACTTTTATAATAATTTTTTCGACGATACCATTTTCTTCAACAACTTTTAAATATCCGGCATTCTTTGTTTTAATGTCTTTTATGATTTCAATACCAGATTCGACGTATGTATTATTTTCTACCATTAGTAGAGAGATATCTTTTTTTATCTCATGAGTCTCTTCTGGGATCCAAAGTAGACGATGCTTTTCCCGAAATTCACTTGGATGATCTTTATATTTAATGAATCCTCCTGTTTTCGTTTGATATTTCGTATCTACTAATTCACCTATAATTTGTCCATTATTTACTTTGTTTCCAGGTGAACACAGCATTAGAAAAGTATTGCCGTTGGAAAAGTTTAAGAAGAAATTATTACTTGTTTCATCATTACCATATTCATTTTTCACGAATGCGTCTTTAATAAATACCGAAGATGTAACTATTTGTATTTCACTTAATTCATTAAAATTTAACTTTTTATCAAATCTAACAGTGCCCCCATAATCACTGGCAATGTGTGTTGTTGCTAAAACTGTATTTTCACTAATCTCATCACCTTCTTTTATTTCAAGTTGTGCTGATTGAGGTAAGTTATGTACTTCTCCTGAAAGAATCCAAACGAGGCCGCCTTTACTTGTTTTTGTTGTAATATTACCTTGTCTATCAACTCTTTCCTCAGATGTTAAATCTGAGAAAAAAACCTCTCCAGAAGATTCAGTTAATAAGTCTTTTGTAGCTCTTTCAGTTATTAAGTTTGTCTTCGTACTAATTTCTCCAATAACTTGTCCTTTTCGAAATTGTTCATTGTCATTAATAAACAATATAGTTCCTTGAGTAAATTCTATTTTTTCTTCATTTAGCTTGTAATCATAGAGTGATAGTTTATAGCTTGTCTCTAATACGATTGCTTCTTGTCCATGTCGAGTTCTTATTAATCTTGATTTAAGATTTTGAGGAAGTCTGATGATTCCACTAAACGGTGCCTTTATTTGTTCTGCTAATTCTCCAGTAAAAACACCACCGGTATGAAAAGTACGCATTGTTAACTGTGTCCCTGGTTCACCGATAGATTGTGCTGCGATAATTCCAACAGCTTCGCCTAAATCTACAAGTGAACCATGTGCTAGATTCCAACCATAGCAGAATTGACACACAGATCTAGCAGAATCACATGTTAATGGTGACCTTACGCTGACTGATTTAATACCAGCATCGACAATGATTTTGCTAGTTTCATGATCTAAATCTTGGTTTATATGTGCTATAACTCCACCATCATGTGGATAATATAATGTTTCAAAAAGAACTCTTCCTACTAACCTGCTGCCGATGGGAATCAATACTTGATTATTGGCAATCATATCTTTAATGATAATGCTTCGTTGTGTACCACAATCTATTTCTCTAATTATGATATCTTGAGCAACATCAACAAGTCTACGTGTCAGATAACCCGAATCTGCTGTTCTAAGCGCTGTGTCCACTAACCCTTTTCTTGCTCCATATGACGAAATTATGTATTCTGTTACCGTTAATCCTTCCCTAAAATTACTCTTAATTGGTAAGTCAATGATTTGCCCCTGTGGATCAGCCATTAATCCTCGCATTCCAACTAATTGTCTTACTTGTGAAATATTTCCTCTGGCACCCGAAAATGCCATAATGTAAATAGGATTAAGTGGGTCTGTTTCCTTAAAATATTTAATAACTTCAGTTTTAAGTTCTTCACTTGCGTTATTCCAGGTGTCTATAACTCTTTGAAATCTTTCTATCGCCGTAATTTCACCTCGCTCATATTGTTCTTCTGTTAGTTGTATGGCTTCATTTGTTCTATTAAGAAGATTCCTTTTAGTAGGTGGTACCCTCAAATCTTCAACACTTAGCGATATTCCAGCACGTGTTGCATAATGAAAACCTAGTTCTTTTAACCTATCAGCCATATATGAAGCTCTACCTGTACCATAGTTGCTGAAAGCCCAAGCCATAAGACGCTTCAATTCCTTTTTATCTATTACTTTATTCGTAAATCTGGGTTTAGGCGGCACAAATAAATATTTTTCTTTCATGATATTTTTTTTGTTATGAAAAATTCTTCATTATTTTGCTATTACTAGTGAATCCAATAAGATTTTATTCAATAAAATTCTCCCTGGGGTCGTTAATAAATATTGGACAATTATTTCTCCATCTTTATTCTTTCTTATTATTCGGTCGTCAAAAATGTGTAATTTTTCTCCATTTTCGTTTTCTTCAACTTTAATGGCTTCACTTTCATTATCTATAATCCCATCAAATCTAACCCAGACGTAAGAATGCAATGGAATCTTATTTGAGTCATACGCTAATAGTGCATCTTCTAAACTAGAAAAGTAGTAAGCTTGCTTATTTTGTTGAGTAGGATTCTCCGCTGTTAGGTAGTAGCATCCAAGAACCATGTCTTGGCTTGGCATTATAATAGGTTCTCCAGTCGCTGGTGATAAGAAATTATACGGAGCAAGCATTAGAAGTCGTGCCTCAGCTTGTGCTTCCAGAGAGAGCGGAATATGTACAGCCATTTGATCTCCATCAAAATCTGCATTAAATGCTGGACATACGAGCGGATGTAATTTTATAGCTCTTCCTTCTACCAATATTGGTTCAAATGCTTGTATACCTAATCTATGCAATGTAGGTGCTCTATTTAGTAAAACTGGATGTCCCTGAATAACATCCTCTAAAACATTCCAAACAGTAATTTCATTTTTTTGGATTAACTTTTTTGCGGCTTTGATATTATTTACTAATCCTTGATGAATTAATCTGTGTATAACAAATGGTTGAAATAGTTCTAATGCCATTTCTCTAGGTAGTCCACATTGGTTTAATTGTAATTGTGGCCCTACAACGATTACAGATCGTCCTGAATAATCAACACGTTTCCCTAATAAATTTTGTCGGAATCGACCTTGTTTCCCTTCAATAATATCTGAGAGTGATTTTAATGGTCGATTATTTGCACCAACAACAACCTTTCCCCTTTTCCCATTATCAATTAAAGCATCTACTGATTCTTGTAGCATTCGTTTTTCATTACGAATAATTATTTCGGGAGCCAGAATTTCTTGCAATCTTATTAAGCGATTGTTGCGGTTAAGTACTCTTCTATATAAATCATTGAGATCCGATGTCGCAAATCTACCCCCATCTAGTTGTACCATTGGTCTTAAATCAGGAGGAATTACAGGTAATATCGTTAATATCATCCACGAGGGATCAGATCGCGTTGCAATAAAATTATCTATAATTCTTAATCTTTTTATTGCCTTATCTTTTTTTGCTCCTTTTGAAAGTAATACTTCTTCTCTTAAGCTTTCAGCCTCTACTTCTAAATCAATATCTTTAAGTAATTTCTGTATAGCTTCTGCTCCTATTCCAACTTCAACACCATATATATCTGACTCTTCTTGATATAATTGATCTTCAAT
>JGI20155J14468_10004022_pt1 | contig 10019 bp, 12 predicted proteins | sample COG_05_FD_14468 | JGI IMG/M metagenome (IMG submission 14468)
TTCATCTTTGGAGTAACAACCTGCTGTATTTGGCAAATATGTATATTTTTCTTTGGGGATAAAATCTAATAAAGATTTTTCATTTTGATCCTGCCCGATATTGGTTCTTCTGATGGCTACCGTCACAATCTCAGCACCACTTTCATCTATTGCTTTTCTGGTTTCTTCAAAATCTTTATATTTACCTGTGCCCACCAAAAGCCTAGATACATAATATTTACCAGCAATTAGTAAATTATCTGATTTCATTTTTAACCACCACCCACTGCAATAACTATTTCCAATTTATCGCCATCTTTTAGAATTGTTTGAGGAAAATTCCCCTTTGAAATTATTTCTCCATTATATTCTATGGCAAATTTTTTTTCTTTTAATGCCAATTCTTCGATTAATTGAGATAAAGGTAATTCACTTACCTCAAAAATCTTTTCTAATCCATTTACGTGAACTTTCATGAGAGTAACTTTTGTTTAAAATAACATTAAAAAATTTGAATTTATCTTAATAAGCTTTATCATATAACAGTATTAGGGACAAAATCCCTTTAATTTTTAATTCCCAAAAGGAAAAAAGATAAATGAAAGATAAAAAAACAATTTCTAAAACGAATCAAACGCTCAACCCTACTTCCAAGCAAAAACTAGAGAATCAAGTTAACTCTATTAATAAAAGTAAGAATAAAGTTAACCATAACAATTTTCATAGAGCATTAGAAGCTTTTTCAGATTGCGTTTAATCAAGTAAGGTTCTATTAAACATACCTATGCTTAATTGGTAGCANATTGCAGCTACTTCAGCNTCATATCTATCACCTTCATCTCGCATAAACGCNTGCTGCGCATTAAATTCATGCCAACTAAACTTAATCGAAGTATCTAATAATTTTTTGTGTATATTCATTCGATCATTGGTAGGAACATGATTATCTTGTTTACCCCAAATCATTAATAACTCACCTTTAATATCATCAAGACGCTCCATACTATGTTGCCCAGGCTTATTAGGAATAGTATTCGTGTGAAGATCTGTAGCGTAAAAACAAGCTGTCGCTTTGACACTTGGATGAAGCGCAGCTCTAAAAGCAAGATGGCCCCCAATACAGAAACCCATGGCACCAATATTCCCGTTTGACCAATTTTGCGTTTTAACCCAATCAACCATAGCTTGATTATCAGTGTCGTAGGCTTCAACATCTTTTTCAGATTTATCAGCATTACCTTTATCTCTGCCTGCATCGTCGTAATTAAGCACTGTGCCAATTTCATTAAGCTCATGAAAAACCTCAGGCACTAAAACGACAAAACCATGACTGGCCAAAATTTTAGCAGCCCTTTCAATAGGNCCTGTTTGTTGAAANATTTCTGAGTAAAAAAGTATAGNTGGAAACTTAGATTCAGATTTTGGTCTGTGCACATAAGTTCTCATAGTTCCTGTTGATGTATTTAGATCAACAAATTCTGATAGAAGTATCATATTTACCTTTACTTAAAAAATTTTATTTTACTTTAAAAAAAAGAGAAACTTTACATTGAATATACAATTATATGTTTCGTTTTATTCTGTTTTTGACGAACAGTTACTATACAAGATTGCGTCGTCTTTTTTAACCGAAGTCGTGTTTTCATTAAATACTAATTTAGTAATTCCGTTAGAATATANATTTGAAATCNNTGTCTTGTTAAGCCTGATCTCTTTTTTTGGGAAAATTACCCAAAGACTTTTTTTTGATTCATCAATGTATTTAACAAAAAAATATTTTTTTTGATCACATACATATTTTATTGAGTCTTCTGGTTCGGTGTCAACTTCTCCACCATCTTCAAATATTTCATCAATTGAATAATCTTTTGATGAACAACCCACAAGAAGAGATAAAAAAAATAAACTTTAAAATAGAGGTCTAGTACTCATTTTTAATTTGCTATAAGTGTTTTATGATTGTTTAAGTTCATAATTATACCAATACTTATTAATGAAACTACCATCGATGTTCCACCATAACTCATAAAAGGAAGCGGTAATCCTACCACAGGCACTAATCCACTTATCATGGCAATATTAACGAAAATTGCAGCAAATATTGAGGCACCCAAAGAGACGGTAAGTAGTTTAGAAAAAGTATCTTGCATGTCATTTGCTAAATTAAAAATTCTGTAGATGAGAAAAAGGAATAATGCAAAAATTAAAATAACACCAAAAAAACCAAACTCTTCAGCGTAGACAGCAAAAATAAAATCGGTGTTGGCTTCGGGTAAAAAATTAAGGTTTGTTTGAGAGCCCTGTCCCCAGCCTTTCCCAAAACCACCTCCCGATCCTATTGCAATCATTGATTGAATCGTATGGTAGCCAGTCCCCAAAGGATCTGCAAATGGATCTAGCATATTTAAAATTCTATTTTTTTGATAAATATGAAGGTTCATCCATATGATTGGAGAACTCAAAATGGTGATCACTAATGAAGACAAAATGAGGCGCCATGAGATACCTGCTAAAAAAATAATGAGAAAGCCTGATAAGGCAATCATGATAGATGTGCCCAAATCTGGTTGAAGTAAAACGAGATACACAGGTACAAGAATTAAAAAAATGGCGATTAAATGCACTTTTAGAGAAATCTTATTTTGAAAGTTTTGGTAAAGCCAAGCAATCATTAACGGCAAAGTAATCTTTATCAATTCAGAAGGCTGAAGGTTTAAGCCACCAAAAGCTAACCATCTTTTTGCGCCATTGCTTTCGATCCCAAAAAAATGCACCAAAACTAATAAAAAAATTGTTAAAAAAAACAAAATAGGTGCATATCCAAATAAAATTCGGGGATTAGTGAAGATGACTAAGGTAAAAATGATTAATCCAACTGATATATTAAAAACTTGATTAACAATAATTTTTGATGTTTCAAGATTGCTTCCTGCAAGTGTAATTAAGCCAAGAATTATGAGTAAAAATGATATGGAAAAAAGAGGCCCATCAATCCTTTTTATAAACTCGTTTAAAATTTTTGACATAAGTTATTTTTCTTTTAAGTAAGCATCCATTACTGCTTTTGCAATGGGGCCAGCTACTGAACCACCGTGCCCCCCATTCTCAACAATAACGGCAATAACAATTTCAGGTTTATCAGCAGGAGCATAAGAAATAAATAATGCATGATCTTTAAGATTATCGGGGAGGAGGTCTTCGTTGTACTCTTCATCTATTTTTAATCCAAATAACTGTGCTGTCCCAGTTTTTGAAGCCATTTGATATTCAGAATTTTTGCCTAAAAAAGCAGCAGTCCCTCCTTTTTTTGTGACATTAACCATGCCTTCCTTAACCCATTGAAGATTTTTATCATCATAACTTTGCGCTTTTTCTATTTTTATTTTTTTGTCTTGTTTGACGCCATCAACACTTAGAAGCAAATGCGGTTTGATTGATAAAGATGGGTTAGCAAGTTTTGCAGTAGCATTTGCAAGCTGAAGAGGCGTGACAAGAGTGAATCCTTGTCCAATCGCAGTAATAGCTGTTTCTCCAGCATACCAGGGTTGATCAAATTTTTCTTTTTTCCATTTCTTATTAGCAATTAAACCTTTTTTTTCTCCGTGAATATCAATCATAGTTTTTTTCCCAAAACCAAAATCATCAAGAATTTTATTTAATTTAGTGATGCCTAATTCAAGGCCTAATCCATAAAAAAAGGTATCGCATGAAACGCTAATAGCTTTAATAATATCGACTGTTCCGTGACCTTCTTTTTTCCAGTCTCGAAAGACTTTTGATGAATTTGGCATTTTAAAACGACCGCTATCAAAAATAGAAAAGGGGGGCTTTCGGATATTGTTACCGAGGGCAGCAAGGGCTACAAATGGTTTGAGGGTAGAGCCTGGCGGGTAAAGACCAGAAACCACGCGATCAAGCATCGCTTTGGAACTGCTTTCATTTAATTTAGCCCACGCTTTTTGGCTAATTCCATCTGTAAATAAAGCTGGATTGAATGTTGGTTGGCTGACATAAGCTAATACTTCCGCATTTTTTGGGTCGATGGCAATGAGCGCACCTTTTTTTTCGCCAAATGCTTTTTCAGCAATTTTTTGTAATTTATAATCAATTGTTAAATTGATAGCTTTTCCAGGAATAGCCTTTTTTTCCTGCAACGTTCTTATAACGTTCTGTTTGGCATCCACTTCTATCTCTTTAAAACCCGGCTTNCCNTGTATTAAATTTTCATAGAATTTTTCACTGCCTGATTTACCTGTATGTGTGCTGCCTAAATATTCAGAAGTTAAATTTTCTTTGTTAAAAAATATTATATCTTCATCGTTAATTCTATTNATGAAGCCAACAATGTGCGCGGATGATTCTCCTTGCGGATAATCTCTAATAAATCGTTGTTTAATACGTAGTGTAGGGAATGAATATTGGTGGGCTACAAAACGTGCGATTTGTTCATCTGTTAAATTAAAACTGATAGGAATCGTATCTTTATATAAATAATTAATTTTTTTGTCATTAATATCAATATCAATATTTAATTTCGCTTTTAACTGATTTTTAATTTCATTAATATTAGAATAAGAAGATCGCTCTATCTCAAGAGAATGAACTAATTTATTGTCTGCTAAAATTACATTATTTCTATCAAGTATTAATCCTCTTTTTGGGGGGATAGGTATAATTTTTATACTATTATTTTTACTTAATGCATGGAATCTTTCGAATTGTATTATTTGCAAATAAAATATTTTTAATAGAGGAATGAATAATAAAAATACTAATAATCCAAAAAGTATTTGAATTCTTTTTTTAAAAATATATTTAAAGCGATAATTATCCAAAATATAAATTATGATCCATATGTTTTTTCATAAAATATTTGAAAAATAATGAGTATGAAAAAAGTAACGCCAATATCAATAATTAACTGATTGAGTAGGCTCATACTTGAATAAAAATTCGGACTAAATTTTTGTGAAATGATAGATACAATAATGACACCCAGACTAACAAATAAAAATCTAAGGAGCATAGATTGAGGTTTTGTAGGCAGCACAAAATATTTTTGGGAAAAAATTTGTAGGCCAAGTAAAATTAAAAATGTAAGCGTGTATTGTCCTAAAATTGAGCCAATCAAAATATCTACTAGNATGCCTATCAAAAAAATTTTATTGATACTGACTTCAATTAAATTNGATGAAATAGTCAGNACCAATAAAGCTATAAAATATTCAGGATAAAAGTCGAAATCTAAGAAACTAAATAAATTTATAAAACTAAAAAAAACGGAAAATAAAAATAATATGATAAATAATTTTCGTTGCCTTAATTTAACCTCATGGTTTTTTTTAATCATAACTAATAATCAATGACAGTAACTAAAGAAAACTGATTTGAGGAAGTTGAAGGTTTTAATTTTATCTTATTAAATTGTTTGTCTTCAGGAGATATTTCAACTACTTCTCCAATCTTTATGCCACTAGGGTAGACTTTATCTAAACCTGAGGTCACAAAGATATCACCGATAGAAATTTGTATTGATGCTGGAAAGTATGGAATTTCTAAAAATTCATTATTGCCGTATATGATGGCATGATTTTTCCCATTATTTTGAAGCGCATTCACAGCAAATTTTTTTGATAATAATGGAATCACTTCACTCGTTTTTTCATAAGTAGAAAATATTTGTCCAACTAATCCTAATTTATTTACAACAGGCATACCCTCTCTAAGTCCGTTTTTAGTACCTTTATTGATAACTACAATTTTCATATTGCCTCTTATCGTCGGCGTTGTAACCTCAGCAAAAAAAGTTTTTTTAGGCGAAAGTTTTTTTGATAAAAATTTGCTTCTCTTAAGTTTTCATTTTCAGCAACAAGAAAATTTCTGATTTGGTTTTCAATGGATAGCTTATCAATTTTAATGTTGAGTTGTTTTATCTCATCTCTCAGACTAGCATTTGATTTAGTAGAATCCTGAATGTTTTCAAAGAAATTCATAATGCTATTGCTGCTGCTGATAAAGGGTGAAGTGACAATTGAAAGATCTTTTCTGATTTGTTTAAGATAATCATATCGATAATCCATAAACATAAGTACAAAAGTTAGATGATAAAAAAGATGAAGTAGGTTAAAGAGAAATTACTTGTAAATAAACTTAATTCTTTTTTAGAAACTTTGAGTGCCATTAAATTTATTCATAAACAAATGTGTTTTTAAAATAATCTAATTGGTCTAATGTTCTGCCACAACCCCTAGCAACACAAGTAAGGGGATCTTCAGCAATGATCACCGGAATGCCTGTTTCTTCTTGAAGTAATCGATCAAGATTTTTTAAAAGTGCACCGCCACCCGTAAGCACCATACCATTTTCAGCAATATCTGATCCAAGCTCAGGCGGGGTTTGTTCAAGCGCAGTTTTTACAGCCCCCACTATTGTATGCAGCGGTTCAGCGATAGCTTCTAATATTTCATTACTAGAGATACTTAATTTTCTTGGAAGTCCTTCTGCTAAATTTCTCCCTGTCACATCCATTGTAAGCAATTCTGTTAATGGGAAAGCACTGCCAATTTGTTGTTTTATTTTTTCAGCAGTGGGTTCTGAGATTAAAGTGCCATAATTTCTTCTCATATAATCAACAATTGATTGATCAATTTTATCCCCCCCCACCCTAGCCGAGCTTGCATATACAATTCCACCTAAAGAAATAACACCTACTTCTGTTGTGCCGCCGCCTACATCAATAACCATTGAACCGGTTGCATCTTGAATAGGTAAGTCTGCACCAATTGCTGCTGCCATTGGTTCTTCGATTAAAAAAACTTGTTTTGCACCTGCTCTTTCAGCAGATTCCCTAATAGCCCTTTTTTCTACTTGTGTTGCACCATAAGGAACACAGATGACAATCCTCGGNCTGGGNGCAAACATATTAGTTGATATAGTTTTTTTAATGAAATGTTTTATCATCTCTTCTGTGATATTAAANTCAGCAATTACGCCGTCCTTCATTGGACGAATTGCTTCAATACTTTGAGGTGATCTTCCGAGCATAGATTTGGCTTCTGTACCAACAGCTAGGACTGTTTTTCTTGATTGAGGTCCACCGGGACCCTGCACGTTTTGAATTGCAACAACTGAAGGTTCATCAAGAACCACGCCCCTTCCTTTGCAAAAATCAAAGTATTGGCTGTACCCAGATCAATCGCTAAATCGTTGTCGACAAAATTTTTGAATATATTTTTTACCATAGATTTGAAGATGAATTTTAATGTGTCTTAGTATCCTTGTATAATAACCGATTAATTAAGATAAATTAAACAAAAATTGGTGTTTTTATTCAATGAAATTCAATAATGATGAAATTAAAAAAATTGCGCATTTAGCTCGAATCAATATTAACGAACTCGAGGCTAGCCAAGTAAGTGAAAAGCTAGAGGGTATTTTGGGTTTGATTGAACAAATGACTAAAGTAAATACTGATGGAATTGACCCTATGGCGCATGCGCTTGATATCAATCAACCTTTAAGAGAAGACAAGGTTACAGAAGCTGATATTAGAAAAAAATCTTTAGATTTATCTGAAGAAACGGATCAATCTTTGTTTATTGTGCCAAGGGTAATTGAATAAAGAATGGAAAAATTATCACTCAGAGAGCTGTCTGAAGGCTTAAAAGCAAGAAAATTTTCAAGTGTGGAACTCACACAATTTTTTTTGGATAGATTAGAAAAATATAATTTGTCTATAAATGCTTTTATTAGTATTGATAAAGATAAAAGCTTAGCTATGGCTAGACATTCTGATGCAATAATTAAAGAAGGCAAACAAGATTATTTAACAGGCGTTCCAATCGCACAAAAAGATATTTTTTGTGCCGAAGGTTGGAAAACACTTGTGGCTCAAAAATGTTAGATAATTTTATTTCTCCATATGATGCGACTGTAATTAGAAAGTTTAATGAGATAAGTGCTGTGAATCTTGGTAAAACTAACATGGATGAATTTGCGATGGGTTCATCAAATGAAACTTCTTATTATGGCAACGTCAAAAATCCCTGGAATATAAAAAATGTACCAGGGGGAAGTTCAGGGGGGAGTGCAGCTGCCGTTGCAGCAATGTTAGCGCCAGCTGCAACGGCAACAGATACAGGAGGCTCTATTAGGCAACCTGCTTCTTTATGTGGTTTGACAGGTTTGAAACCTACTTATGGTCTTGTATCGAGATACGGGATGATTGCGTTCGCATCAAGTCTTGATCAGGCGGGACCAATGTGTCATTCAGCTGAAGATTGCGCTGCAATGCTAAATGTAATGAGTGGTCATGATTCTAAAGATTCAACAAGTATCGAAAGAGAAAAAGAAAATTATTTAAACGGTATTAAAGACCCCATCAAAGGATTAAAAATTGGTATTCCAAAAGAATTTTTTAGTGAGGGGTTAGATCCTAATGTTGAAAAGATTATTGAGCAAGGCATAAATGAATATAAAAAATTAGGTGCTGAAATTGTTGATATAAGCTTACCCAATAATCATTTATCAATTCCGGTTTATTATGTAATTGCCCCTGCCGAGGCTTCGAGTAATTTATCTAGATATGATGGCGTTCGATATGGTTATCGCACAAAAGAATACGATGATTTAATGGATATGTATTGTAAGACAAGAGAAGAAGGATTTGGAGACGAAGTCAAAAGAAGAATAATGATAGGTACTTATGTTCTTAGCGCTGGTTACTATGATGCATATTACCTAAAAGCCCAAAAAATCAGAAGATTAATTTCCGAAGATTTTAGTAAGGCCTTCAAAAAATGCGATGTTATTTTAGGTCCTTCAGCGCCTTCAGTGGCCTTCCCAATTGGCGATAAAAAAGAGGATCCCCTTAAAATGTATATGCAAGATGTTTATACAATTTCAACAAATCTTGCTGGCTTGCCTGGGCTCTCAATGCCAGCGGGTTTAATAAATAATCTTCCTGTAGGTATGCAACTTATCGGGAATTATTTTAGTGAAGCTAAACTTCTAAACATTGCAAATGTGTTTCAGATGAATACCGATTGGCATCGTTTATCTCCCAAAGGATTTGAATAAATGGAATGGGATATTGTCATTGGAATTGAAACGCATGTTCAATTAAAAACTAAATCAAAAATATTTTCGGGTGCCTCCGCGAGCTTTGGAGGAGAACCAAATGCGCATGCATGTCTTGTAAGTCTTGCTTATCCTGGTGTTCTTCCAGTTTTAAATGAAGAGGCAGTAAATTGTGCGATAAGGTTTGGTCTGGCAGTTGATGCAAAAATTGCAAAGAAATCTATTTTCGCTAGAAAAAATTATTTTTATCCAGATTTACCTAAAGGATATCAAATCAGTCAGTTTGAACTGCCTATTGTGGGAGAAGGCAGTCTATCAATTTCAATGGGGGATGATAATAAAATTGTAAGNATTTTACGTGCGCATTTAGAGGAAGATGCTGGAAAATCTGTTCATGGGGTTGAGGAAGGTAAATCAGGCATCGATCTAAATAGAGCAGGAACACCTTTACTTGAAATTGTAACGGAGCCAGATATGAGTTCTGCTGAAGAAGCGGTGTCTTATGCTAAAAAACTTCATGAATTAGTTCAATGGATAGGTATTTGTGATGGGAATATGCAAGAGGGAAATTTTCGTTGCGATGTCAATGTCTCNGTTAAGAAAAAAGGAGACAAGCAACTGGGTACTAGACGAGAAATTAAGAACTTAAATTCTTTTAAATTTATTAAGCAGGCTGTTGATTATGAGGTTAATTGGCAGATTGAAAGATTAGAGGATGGAGGGGCAATTAAACAGTCCACAATTCTTTTTGATCCAGACTCAGGAGAAACAAGAGAAATGCGATCCAAAGAAGAGGCAAATGATTACCGATATTTTCCAGACCCAGATTTATTGCCTCTGGAAATAAGTCAAGAAAAAATAAATATTATCAAAGCTGAAATGTATGAATTACCTAATGAGATGAAGTCACGTCTAATTAAAGAATTCGATCTTTCTAGTTATGATGCCGATGGTATTACGTC
>JGI20155J14468_10004040_pt1 | contig 9993 bp, 10 predicted proteins | sample COG_05_FD_14468 | JGI IMG/M metagenome (IMG submission 14468)
TCGCCAAGCACCCCGATCCTGTACACAGGTCAAGCACCTTATTAATCGAGATTGGGCTGCTAATCCACACATCCATTTGGTCGAACAGAAGGTCGGCGATATGTGATCGTGGTATCAGTACGTCCTCGTTGACATAAAATTTATACTCACGTAACCACGCTTCTTGCAGAATGTAAGATGCTGGGATCCGGTCCCGTGCACGCAGATTGATATTTTTTCTTAGTAAATCAATCTCAGTTGATGTCAGCTTTGCATCAAGAAAGATGTCGAGCGAATTCAATGGCAATGACAGAGACCTTAAAATGAGGAAGCACGCCTCATCAAAATGAGTTTCTGTTCCTTGACCTAGGCCGATATCTTGCTCCGCAAACGATGTTGTGGCGTACCGGATTAGGTCACGAATTGTTAGAAGGTTTTCATCCATGACCATAGGTGCCGGCGTGCCTGAATGGGTTCCTCGCGTGTTCAATCGCCTCTAAGTAAGTCATTAATGCTGGTCTTGGCTCTGGTCTTCGCGTCCACTTGTTTTACGATGACTGCGCAGTAAAGGCTGCAACTTCCATCGCTTGAAGGCAAATTCCCAGAGACAACCACTGAGCCAGGAGGAATGTAACCGTACGATACCTCACCCGTAGCGCGATTAAAAATCTTGGTGCTTTGTCCGATGTAGACCCCCATTGAGATCACGGATCCCTCAGCCACGATGACGCCTTCTACAATCTCTGAGCGGGCACCAATAAAACAGTTATCTTCTATGACTGTTGGATTTGCTTGTAGCGGCTCCAGCACTCCACCAATCCCTACGCCTCCAGATAAATGAACATTTTTTCCAATTTGGGCGCAAGAACCTACAGTTGCCCAAGTATCTACCATTGTTCCTTCATCTACGTAGGCACCTATGTTCACGTACGAGGGCATGAGCACGACGTTTTTTGCAATAAAGGAACCTTTTCTAACCGCTGCTGGAGGTACGACTCTAAAGCCACCTTTACGGAAGTCTTCGTCTGAATATGACGAAAATTTTGAATCAACTTTATCAAAATAATTTGTATAACCGTCTCGCACGATCTCGTTGTCAGATATACGAAATGACAATAGGACCGCCTTTTTGATCCATTGATGAACAACCCAGTCATTCTCTTTTTTCTCCGCGACTCGAATTTTTCCATTGTCGATATCTGCAATTGTCTGCTCTACCGCGTCTCTAACCTCTTTCGATACCGTGTTGTGGTTGATGTCAGCACGTGCTTCAAATGCGGTTTCAATGATATTTTGTAAGTTGCTCATTATATTTTCCAAGTTAATTAAGACGATAATGCGTAAAACCTAAGACTCTATTCTAGTCAAAACCGAGAGACATTAGGGTAGCCATGCGTTGTGCGGCTTCATCACAATCTTTTTGTGTGGCCACTAATGCAATTCGAACATGGTTTTCTCCTGGATTGACCCCATGAGCTTCTCGCGCAACTAAACTGCCTGGTAGTACCACAACACCGCATTTTGTATAGAGTTTTTTTGCAAACTCTACGTCATCAATGGGCGTCTTCAACCAGACGTAAAATCCCGCTGACGGATATTGAATCGAAGAGTGAGGCTTTAGTGTCTTGACAAAGGAGTTAAATTTATCTCGATACAAAGTACGATTAGTTTTTACGTGTATTTCATCGCTCCAAGCGGCAATGCTGGCTTTTTGAACTGCCGGACTCATCGCCGAACCGTGATAAGTTCGATACAGGAGAAACTGCTTTAACACTGCGGCATCGCCACACACGAAGCCGGACCGCATACCAGGTACATTCGATCTTTTTGAAAGACTGCTAAAGACAATGAGGCGAGTTAAATCACGACCAAGTGATTTTGCAGCAGTAATCGCACCCAGAGGTGGAGAGCCCTCATCAAAATAAATCTCGGAATAGCATTCATCTGAGGCAATAATAAATCCGTACTTATCACTAAATTGAAACAGTTCCTCCCATTCGGAGAGGGACATCACATGACCGGTTGGATTTCCCGGGTTGCATACATACAGGAGTTTTGTTTTGTTCCAGGTGCTTTTATCTAGTTGAGTAAGCTCCCATCCCGGGTTAGATGAGCCTAAATTTAAGAATTTCGGCGTTGCACCGGATAGTAGCGCAGCACCTTCATAAATTTGGTAAAAAGGATTGGGCATTACCACTACCGAGTCGGGATTGCTTGGTGAGAGCACAACCTGTCCAAGAGCAAATAAGGCTTCCCTAGTGCCGTTTACCGGCAATATTTCACAATCAGGGTCGATTCCGGTCATTCCAAATCGACTTTCAATCCATTTTTTTATCGTTGACCTAAGTTCTGGGGATCCTTGGGTTGTCGGGTAGTAAGCTATGTCAGTCAAGTTATTAGATAGTGCATCTAAGATGACTTTAGGTGTGTCGTGTTGTGGCTCTCCTATAGAAAGCCGAATTAATTCATGTTTTTGGCTTGGCTCTATTTCGGCAAGAATTTTTCCGAATTTTTGAAAAGGGTAAGGATGTAGTTTTTGAAGAAGAGGATTCATGTGGCTACGTTCTAAAGTCTTTGTGAATGGTTAAATTTAAAATCGAGTATCTGAGGGGAGGGATTCTAAAACATTTAGAGTTTGAAGCGGTAATAGAGTCGCCCCAGAAATTCTCTTAATGCATTAAATGTATCGTTCAGTCCGCCCGTTGACGGTATGAAACTCATAATTGTCCGTTCTCCGTTGATCGATTTGAAATTTACGGGATACGGAATGACAATCAACTGTTCAGCCTCGAAAAGGCTTGTTGCCCTCGGCATGTGAAAAGCAGATGTCACCAGTATGATTTTAGTGGTGTTGCCACCCAAAAGGGCTTTAACTGCAAGTGCCTCCTGCGCTGTGTTCTGAACGGCTCGGGTAACCAAAATATGGTCTTCGGGTACTCCTNGAGAGATTGCTTCGCCTTTCAGGTAGTCACCTTCCGTTTGATCGCTCTTATCCCAAGGAAGTTGTCCTCCGGTAAATATCAGAGTTGGAGCCTTACCGGTTTTAAAAAGCGCGATACCACCAAAAAATCGGTCTGGGTCGGCCCATTGGAAAATGAATCCTTCCTCGGTTTCTATGGGGCTAGCATTACCGCTCAATACTACGATTGCATCTGAGTTAATTATTTCTTTTGGGGTCTTCAAAGTATATTCCGATTCTAATTCGCCCCATAACAACTGGGCTGTCATCGGTGTGCTGAGAATGCTTATTGCGACCGTACTCAGAAATAGGACTTTCAAACGTAACGTGAAGGAGTAAAAGAAACTAAGTGCGATAAATAGAAATAATGGCGAGATCAGTAACGGCAGGATCTTATGGAGGTAGATACTCATTCTTGAGTTTTATTTTCGGAACCTATGAGCGCAGCCAAAAGAACCTTTCTTCCTTCGCCAGCAACGATATTGAACGTCCTGCATGCAGAGACAGTTGTCATGACTTCGAAAGGGATGGCGTTGCTCAAGAAGCCCATACAGTCGTTTTCCAATACCGTATATTTGCTTCCAGTGCCTAATAGTAAAAGTTCATACTGCTCAAGAGGAAGTTGTTCAATCGCGTCTACCGTGATTTTTTCCATGGCCGCGATCCAAGAATTTACCGGATGGTTCACCCCTAAGAAAAAAGGCTGAGTAATTTGCGCCTCTCCCACATCCACACAGATTGACGTTACTCGAGAAATTTTCAGGATATCGGGGTTATCTTGGGAGGCTATTTTCATGTGTTGTATTTAGGTAATTTAACTCGTATTTCAGATTATTCTTTTTGCTGCACTAGGTCATATCAGTTAAACTTGCGTCCTTATTATGACAAAGTCAAAGTTTTCCTTCTAAAAAATTATCTTATAACGTATGTCGATTGAATTTTCTAGGATCAATAGGCTGCCCCAGTATGTATTCAACATAACGGGTGAGCTAAAGATGGCTGCTCGACGTAGAGGCGAGGATATTATTGATTTGTCGATGGGTAATCCTGATGGACCGACCCCGCCTCACATTGTTGAGAAATTGGTTGAGGCGGCAAGACGTCCAGCGAATCATGGATATTCAGTATCGAAGGGGATACCGCGTTTACGCCAAGCGATTACGAATTGGTACTCAGATCGTTATGATGTGGATCTCGATCCTGAAACCGAGGCTATTGTGACAATCGGCTCTAAAGAGGGGATTGCTCACTTAGCATTAGCGACCTTGGACCGAGGTGATATTGTTTTGGTGCCTAACCCCAGTTATCCGATCCACATTTATGGTCCGGTGATTGCCGGAGCAGATATTCGCCACGTTCGGAATACTGATGATGTGGATTTTTTTGAAGAGCTAGAAAGAGCTTTGAAGGAGTCATTTCCGAAGCCTAAGATGATTATCGTTAATTTCCCAGGTAACCCGACTACACAATGTGTTGATTTATCTTTTTTCGAAAAACTTTTGGAAATTGCCCGAGAACACGGCGTGTACGTTGTCCATGACTTGGCTTACGCAGATATCGTTTTTGATGGGTACAAGGCGCCCTCTATCTTGCAGGTGCCAGGTGCCAAGGACATAGCAGTTGAGTTNTTTACGATGTCCAAAAGTTATAATATGGCTGGGTGGCGNATAGGGTATATGGTCGGTAATCCGGATTTAGTAGCTGCGTTGTCTAGNATCAAGAGTTATCACGACTACGGGACGTTTACGCCCTTACAAATCGCGTCAATTGTCGCTTTAGAGGGGCCTCAGGATTGCGTGGAAGATATTCGACTGACCTATGAGAACCGACGTAACGTCATGGTAAAAGGTCTACATGAGGCGGGTTGGAATGTAGCGACGCCAAAGGCCGCCATGTATATTTGGGCCAAAATTCCTGATCACTATAAACAGATAGGCTCTTTGGAGTTTTCAAAACGCTTATTGACGGAGGCTAAACTCGCTGCGGCGCCGGGTATAGGTTTTGGAGAGTACGGAGACGATCATGTTCGACTCGCACTAATTGAGAATGAGGAACGTATTCGTCAGGCCGTTCGAGGGATCAAAGATATGTTTCGGAAAGATGGTCTGCTTGAGACCTTTGGTAAAAATCAGGTCAGGGAGTTGAAGGTCGTTAAATGACCATAAAAAAAGTAATTCACGCACGAGAATTTTGTAATTCGAGGTTTATTTTATGAAGACGGTAAATGTAGGATTGGTTGGCGTTGGTACCGTCGGCAGGGGCGTATGTGAAGTACTAAGAAGAAATTGTGAAGAGATNTCTCGTAGAACGGGCAGGGAGATTATNGTTAGTGCAGCAAGTGCCCGTNATGTTCGTAAGGCAGAGGAATTNCTTGGCTCAACAGTTAAAGTTTATGAAGACCCATTTGATGTTGTTCGNGACAAAAACGTTGATATTGTTATTGAGTTAATCGGTGGTACAACAACAGCTCGCGCACTTATCGAGGAATCAATTTCTTTATCGAAGCCGGTAGTTACCGCTAATAAAGCGTTGATAGCAGAGCATGGAAACGAGTTGTTTTCTCGAGCGAGAGCGAATGGATCAATTGTTGCCTATGAAGCTGCGGTAGCCGGCGGTATCCCAATTATTAAGGCCCTGCGTGAAGGTCTTGCGGCAAATCGAATTGATTCGGTAGCGGGGATCGTGAACGGTACGACAAATTTCATTCTTTCGGAAATGCGTGATAAAGGAATTTCTTTTCAGGACGCGCTCGCGGACGCTCAGCAGTTAGGTTATGCGGAGGCAGATCCAACTTTTGATATTGAGGGTATTGATGCTGGGCAAAAACTTGCAATCATCGCTGCAGTAACCTTCGGTATATCTATTCAGCCAAAGAGGGTTTATTGCGAAGGTATTACCAATCTGACCGAAGCTGACATTCGTGCCGCAGAGGATTTTGGTTATCGAGTTAAGTTGCTTGCGATTACCAAACGTAAGGCTGGCGGCCTCGAGATGCGGGTGCATCCGACATTGGTGCATCACAAATGTGTTATCGCGAGCGTTGATGGACCAATGAATGCGGTCTTGGTGGAGGGTGATGCTGTTGGTCCAACTTTGTACTATGGTGCGGGCGCAGGTGCAGAACCTACAGCGTCAGCAGTGATTGCTGATTTGATTGACGTTGTTCGTTTGCAGGGCTCTGACGTGGCAGCGCATGTACCGCATTTGGCTTTTCAAGAGGAGCGCTTGAGCGATGTTCCCATTTTAGATATGGGTGAGGTTGAGTCTTCTTTTTACCTTCGTCTAAGAGTGCGTGACGAACCAGGTGTGTTGTCAGATATCGCTGGAATATTGGCGGAATATAAGGTTTCTATAGAAGCGATGCGCCAGCGGGAGTCAGATGCCAATGGTGAAGGCGTTGACATTGTTATTTTCACGCATAAGACCAAAGAAAATTCGATAAATCATGCGTTAAAAAAAATTAGTGGACTTGACGCAATTTATTACACTCCAGCGCGTCTTCGTATCGAAGTATTTTGATGGTACTGCGCTTTTTCATAAATAAAAGTTAGGGTGAAATTATGAATAATCATCACTACACTGGCTTGATTAATAAGTACCGTAATCGACTTCCTGTTGATGACAAGACGAGAATTATTTCTTTGAATGAAGGCAATACGCCACTCATACAGCTTAAGAACTTACCTAATAGGTTGGGTTGGGAACACGAGATATTTTGTAAATTCGAGGGCTTGAATCCTACGGGTTCGTTTAAAGATCGTGGTATGACTATGGCTGTCACAAAAGCTGTGGAATCTGGTGCTCAAGCTATTATTTGTGCATCTACGGGTAATACTTCAGCAGCGGCCGCGGCGTACGCTGCACGGGCGGGCATTAAGAGTTTCGTTCTAATACCGGAGGGCAAAATTGCCTTGGGTAAGTTGTCTCAAGCGATGATGCATGGAGCGACTGTTATACAAATAAAAGGTAACTTCGATGATGGAATGCGTCTTGTACAAGAGCTATCTTCCACTATGCCGTTAAACCTTGTTAATTCCATTAATCCATACAGGCTGCAAGGTCAAAAGACAATTGCGTTTGAAGTGATTGAAGCACTTGGTGATGCTCCTGATTATCACGTTATGCCAGTTGGTAATGCGGGTAATATTTCCGCTCATTGGATTGGTTATAGTGAATCTGCAGGTCAACAGTGCGGTAGTTGCAACCTTTGTGACGGGCAGTGCGCTTTTAACGACGATGTTATCAGTACGAAAAGACCAACGTTGGTGGGATATCAAGCATCAGGGGCAGCTCCATTTCTCAGAAATGAGATGGTCGATTCACCGGAAACGATTGCTACGGCGATACGGATTGGTCACCCCGTTTCTTGGGATTTAGCGTGGGCTGCGCAAAAAGAATCTACAGGTTGGTTTGAGGAATGTACCGATGAGGAAATTTTACAAGCACAAAAACTACTCGCTGAGTCAGAGGGTATATTTTGTGAGCCTGCCTCTGCGATTACCATTGCAGGATTGTTAAAGGATGTTGAGCGTGGTCGATATCAAAAAAATTCGACAATTGTGTGTACTCTGACCGGTCACGGATTAAAGGATCCTGACACGGCCATCGCGCAGAGCGAGGCGCCAATTGTGGTTGAGGCAAAGCGTGATGAGATAGGTGCAATCATTAGTCATCATTTGTAACTCTGTTATTTGATGGCTTTCAATTGCCAAACAACATGAGAAATTGAGCGCTTAAAATACTTTTTGTGTGCGTTTTTAATTGTATTAATTAATGTGCGCTGGGCCGTTTGCGCATATTTTGGATAAATTCTTTGTGCTTCTATTGCGACAAATTGTCCTGTAAAGCCGTACACGCGAGCATCTGGATTATCACCGCAAAAATATTTATGCGTGCCCTCCGTGATTATGTTGACGTGCGTTGGATCTTGAAACGCTTCGGGCGAGGGGTACGCTGGTGTCGACGCATAGAAGAGTCCGCCAGGTTTCAAAATTCTATGAATCTCATTCATTAGATTGATGAATGGATTCACGATCATCTTTCTTTGGTGGTCTACAGATTGTCTGGGGATATGTTCGATAACATCAAAAGCGGATACGGAGTCGAAGTACGAGTCAACAAAAGGTATCGGCTCACAGACGAGATTACAAACTTTAAAATATTCTTTCGGTTTTATGGGGTCTAGCGTGAGGTCGATCCCAAACAATTCTTCCGCTTTATAGGGGTTACGTGGCGCATCGCCGCATCCGAGGTCCAAGTGCTTTCGTTTAGAATCTAAAGGTGTCATTGCTGATCATTCAGTTATCAAATTTGAAACGCATAGATAGGTCGATTGCGTCAATGTCTTTAGTTAAGGCGCCGATTGATATTCGGTCAACGCCTGTTTCAGCGATTTGTACAATTGACTCAAGCGTTATTCCTCCAGAGGCCTCGAGTAGAGCTCGTCCATCGACAATTTGAACGGCATCTCGCATGGCCTCTAATGTGAAATTATCCAGCAAAATTAATTTTGCGCCATGATCGAGAGCCTCCTTTAACTGCGGGATCGACTCTACCTCGATTTGGATAGGGATATTTGCATCCACGTGCTGGGTAGACCTCAGCGCCTTAGGAATCCCATCGCAGGCAATGATGTGGTTTTCTTTGATTAAGATACCATCGAATAGCCCGGTGCGATGGTTCTCTCCGCCCCCTGTTTTTACTGCATATTTCATGGCTATTCTTAAATTAGGGATCGTTTTTCGTGTATCGAGGATCTTCGCCTTAGTGTGTGAGACTGCCTCAACGTAGCGTTTTGTTTTGGTGGCAACAGCGGAGAGGGTTTGTAAAAAATTAAGCGCAGTTCTCTCGCCAGTGAGCAGCGCTCTTGCAGGTCCGTGCAATGTGCATATTGGATGTCCTGCGGCTACTTGATCACCATCTTGGTAATGCCATGTGAGCTCGATCGAGCCATCTAGCGATTGAAAGGTTTTCTCTGCCCAATCCTTACCACATAGAATGCAGTCTACTCTGGATATGATGGACCCTTCGCTAAGCGCGTCTGATGATATCAAGGATGCGGTTAAGTCTCCGCTCCCAAGATCCTCTCGTATTGATACATCAACAGTGGCTTGAATTGATTTTTTAAAATCTATATTGCTCATTGGTTTTTTTTAATTTGATTGGGGCTGTATTGGTTCTTGCTTCATTTCGGACTGTGGACGCTCAGGTCATCTGCCAGTTGCTTTTATGGAAATGGCACCTCTGATTTCACCTAACTTGTAACCAATTGCTTTGTCGTAAGGATATAGTTCATTGAGTGTCGATGCGACATCGTTTGGGATATCTTTCGGTTGTCCGTGACATGTTAAACATAGTGGGCCAGTTGGTAATGCCCGAAGGTAGCGAATGGACCGGCAGGCCCCCCAATTCAATAATAATAATGTTGTAACTAACTGGATTTTTCTCATTGTTTATGACCTTACCATTATCTACATGCTAAAAATTGCGTTAAAAAACCAATTCGGTTATCCACTGGACTTGAAATTGTTGAATATTCCCCAATTTTAGTACTAACTAGAGATTCATATGAGGAAACGTTATGAGGTTCGATAAATATACAACTCGGTTTCAAGAGTCGTTAGCATCGGCGGAAAAGCTTGCATCAAGTGAAGGTCATGCAACTTTAGAGGCAGAGCATTTGTTGTATGTACTGATTGATTCAGATGAACGGCTCATCCAATCCATTTTAGCGCGGTCGGGAGTGAAAACCGATGCCCTGAAAGCTGGGCTGCGCTCAGCAATTGATAACTTTCCAGTAGTAAAAGATTCTCAGCAACTCTCCATATCTCAATCGATGGCTCGGTTAATGAGCGCGACGGAAAAGTTATCACAAGATCTGACAGATCAATACGTGTCCACAGAATTATTTCTATTAGCGGCGATCAAGGAGAAACAAGGGATAGGAAAAATTCTAAGAGAGCATGGAGGTTCTGAGTCAGGGTTTAAATCGGTAATAGAAGATTTACGAGGTGGAGAGCCAAACGATTCGCCAGATGCTGAAAGTCAGCGGCAGG
>JGI20155J14468_10004055_pt1 | contig 9973 bp, 6 predicted proteins | sample COG_05_FD_14468 | JGI IMG/M metagenome (IMG submission 14468)
GATACCTGCTTCCCCATTATCTTCTTCGTCGTCTTCTTTTTCCTCTCGAATTCTAAAAAGCCGTTTTCCTTCTTTTTTTTTAAAGCGTGCAGATTATTTGAGAAAGAATGTAAAAATGTCTCTTCGTTATTAAAAAACCGCCAGTCGTCGTGTGAAAACAACGACAGAATAATCAGAGAGGATTCTCTTTTAGCGGAGCGTTGATACGCACACACACACGCACACACACAGTTGAGAGCGTTTAAAGAGAAAGAGACGCCACATCAATCATGTTTTTCGGTGGTGGTGGAACGCACAACCGCAACAGCAGCAACACGAACACGACGACGAGCGCCACGACGACGACGACGAACAAAGGAGGAGGAGGAGAAAAAGTCGTCGTCCCGAGAACGTTTAAGCTTTTGGAAGAACTGGAAGCCGGGGAGAAAGGGACCGGGGTGAACTCGCACCATTGCTCGCTCGGGTTAGCGGACGACGGTAATACCTTCTTGTCTTTGTCTTCTTCGTCCAACCGGCGCGAGAGGGAGTATATAGTCTTTTCTTCTTGCGCGCGATTTCTTTTTTTCTCTCGTGTCATCGATCGTCGTTGTGCTTTTGTGTGATTTACTCGCAAAACGCGGTATTCGATGCAGAACGAAACCCACTCATTTATGCGAATAACGCATTCTCTTTCTTCCTAACATTTAACAATTCTACAATAATGCTACTACTATTGATAAAAACAACAGATGACAACGACGACTTGCGATATTGGAACGGTACCATCTTAGGCCCGATGCAATCGTCTTACGAAAATCGCATCTACTCTTTACGCATAGAAGCCGGGGAAGGGTACCCGATGCAACCGCCGACGGTGACATTCATAACGAAAATTAACTTACCGTCGTGCGTGGATGGGCGAACAGGGAAAGTTGATTTAGGAAAGATTGGGGTGACGAGAGGGTGGACGCCGCAGAATTCGATTAGCGACGTGTTGGGGGCGATATTCCACGCCATGGCGAGGTCGGAGAACAGAAAGTTACCGCAACCAGAGGAAGGAACGGAGTTTTGATATACATATATATTATAATATATATAATCACACTAGCAGCGAGCAAGAAGAAATTTGTAGTTAATAACAACACAATATCAACTTTTATAATACTAAAGCGTTTCTTTTCCTTCGTCCTCTTTCTTTCAAGCGTTGTGTTTTTTATTCTATTACATCTAAAACCTCCTAGTACAAAATGAATTCAAAATAACTCGCTATTTTCGGCCAACGCGCACGCGCCAAAGTGAATGCTCCCATCCGCTCTCTCCATGAATCCTTTAATCACCCTCTCCACGCTTTGTTTCAACAAATCTCCTCTCTCGATTTCCCCGTGGTCGATGGCGCTTTGCTTCCTCCCGTCCAGCTCGTACAATCTCCCGTCTCGCTCGACCAACGCGATGAAATGTAAATCAATCTTCGCATCCAGAGAAGGCACTTCCGTATCTCCCGCGTTCACCGCTGTCGCGTGATACGACTCTAAATCCGTGTCTGTTTCTACGAATTTCGCGCGTTCGTCCGGGGTCATGTCCTTGGTCTTTTCGAAAAATCTTCGAAAGTAATTTTTGTTTTCTTCTTCGTCTTCTTCGTTTTGGTTTGTCAAAACGTCCTCTCGATTGTTCATGATCGCGTGGAACACTCCGATCGTCCCGCACGCGTTTCCAACCGTTTGTTTCATGTAATACACGTTCGAAGAGACTTCGTTTGCCCTTTTCCCGTTCTCAATATCTTCTCGCTCTTCTTTTTGAAATCGTTCGGACTTGTCCGTGATTGGAAACAACAACACGACCGCTCGACAGTTTGGCGGCACCATCGCCAATAACTCGTCGTCGAAACCGAAAATGTCCGACCACGCGTACGCGGTGGAAAGACCCAACGCGTAGCTGAAATCGTTCAGAACGGATGGGTTGGATTCCAACGGGAGCCATTTCGGAGGAGGTTTGTGTGACATTTTTGTTTTTGTTGTGAAGTTTTGTGGCGACGGTTCGTTTTCCGTTTTGGAGTTCAAATACGAGAGCACGTAGTAGTTTAATAAAACAATAATACTTAAATGTATAACATAGGTAGTACAAAACGTGTTTCTTTATTATGTTTAATGCTGATGATTAGATTGCGACTTTGGAAGCGGTGTTGCGAACTTCTTCTTCTTGGCTGTCTTTGGCGTCGCCGCCGATGGATTTGGAATTTTCATTCAACGGCAAAGACGCATCGTTGTCGTCGCTGTCGTTTCTCTCCGTTCGGTCGTCGCTGGACGTGTGCTTCAATTCATTTTCTTCCTCATCTCGGGTTGGGTAGTGAGGCGTTTTCGGCTGCTCTCCTCTTGCATCATCATCTTCTTCTTCTTCTTCTTCTTGAAAGAGAAGCGCGTCGAGAGGCGTCGGGTCAAGCGCGTCTGCAATGTTCGTTGCCTCTTCTGGCTTAACCGTCTTCTCGTCGTCGCCATTATCATCCTTATCTACGATATCATCGCCACTTAACCCCAAATCGGTAATCATATCGTCGTCGACGATGACGTCGTCGTCGTCGTCGACGCCGTCTTCAACCTCGTCGGGATCGTCCAAATTTTCCTCTTCTCCGGTTTTACCGACGACGTCGTCGCCACCAACAGTCATGAACGTCGCGTTTGCGATCTGGTTGTCAAAGTCGTCGTCGTAGCCAAACATGGCAACATCTTCCGGGTTCTCTGCGTTAATTACTTCCAAATGTCTTCCAGTAGTAACCAAGAAAGACTTCAACGATTCGAGCTCTTCCAAGAGAATGACCCGTTCGCGTTCAGTCATTTGAGCCATTCTGTTCTCGCCTCCGGTGTGTTCTTGAAGTTGCAGCTGCACGCGCAAGTGCTGCGAAGCGGCTATCGCCAATGGCGCGACGCGATCTTTCAGCGCGTCGAAATGCTTACCCAAACGAGCGAGTCTCGCGGCGGAGGAGTTTCCATTCAGATCAACGTTTGCCAATAAATCCGCGTCGTTCTTGATAACTTTGTTGTTCGCGTTAATGTTATGCTTCGTTTTTGCTTTTTTGCTCTTGGTGTTGTGCGTTGATTTATTCTTTGCTGCTGTTGGTTTTGTTGTTGTTGTTGTCTGCTGTTCTTGTCGCTTCTTTGTCAAAGCGGCGTATTTCTTTCGAATCTCCGCAAACTCTTCTTGCTTTCTCGCCACGCGTTTCTTCAACCTTTCCGTGAAGTTCTTTTCCGCAGATTCCATCGATCGTTTCACCGCGTTTTCGTATGATTTAGACGCCTTCGATTTCTTCAACACATCAAAAAAGGTGTTGTACGGTACGAGATCAGCGCGCAAACATTTAGCCGTGGAATCGTCGAAGAACGCGATCGTTCTTGTCGCGGATGATTCTTTGCCTTTACAGACGCCTGGCCACCATCCGTGACCTTTCACGCGTCCCCAAACGTGCGCACCAACTTTCGGCCAGCTCTCGGACATCTGCGCGACAATCTCAGACATTTTACCTTGCGCCGGTAACGTGACTTTACTCTTTGATTTCTTTGTTTTCGTCGTGTTATTTTTGTTTTCATCTTTTTCGTCGTCGGCGTCGCACCATTCGAGCGTATCCGCCTCGATGTCGATATAATCCAACACCCCTTCGTTCTCTCTTTTCACCATGTCGTACTTCACGCAGTGTCTTTTCACCACTTGGTCGTAGTTTACGATCGTTCCTCGATGATACACTTGTTCGCCGATCCAAAAAACTTCAACTTTCTTGCCGATATACGCTCTCTTCGCCCTCAACTCTTCAAAGTCTATTTTGACCACGGCGGCGGCGGCGCCTGCGTTCGATTTATCCGCCGCGGCTGATTCCATTTTTCGTTTTTTAGTGCTGCCGTTTTCTTTGTTATTATTATTACTGTTTCCTTTGCTATTTCCTCTCTTGTTTTTCTTATTCGACGATCCCGGTCGTTCGTACGTGTTGATGCGTTCGTAGTCTTCGGTATCGTCGAACAAAATCTTTGGCTTGACGGACCTTTTCGATTTGCGAATACCATTCTCGTCGAATTCTGCGGCAACAATAGTAGGTGTTACTATTGTTGTTGTTGTTGTTGTTGCTGTCGTCTTCGCCTCGGATCCGTCGCCTTCTGCTCGAAGCGTCGACGCGCTCACGAATTTCGTCTTGATGGGCAGTTCCCCAGCTTTCCTCTTTAACCTCTGTTGTTGCGAGAATAAAGTCTCGTCGACGATACTCGTTGGAGTCTCCGATGAAGAGAGAACGTGTGGTCCCGCCGCGGTGTTTTTTAATAGCAATTGTTTTTGTTCTTGTTGTTCATGTTGTTGTTCCTTTCGAGCATCGAGAGATGGATTCTTCGACATTTTCACCGTCATCGTCATCCCGTCGGCCTTCTCCAATTCGAACAACGATAATGATGAAGCTTTTTCTTCGTGAGAATGATGATTACGAGAAATAGTCCCCGCGTTTCGCTGCTCCTCGGAGGAAGTGTTGTTGTTGTTGTTATTCAGCGCCGCCGCGACCATTCTCTCGTCGCTACTACTCCTCGAGAGAGAGAAGACTGAAATTACGGAGAGAGAATTACGAGGTGCCTTCTCTCAAATTAGGGAAATATATTCTCTCGCGAGACGATGATCGCACACACACGCCCTCTCTTTGATTGTGCCGTGGTCGACTGGGTTTAATCCTCGATCTCTTTTTTTAAGAGAGAGAGTATTTGCGCTTTCTGCTCTCTCTCTCTCTCTTCTGTGCCTTGATGAGAGTAGTATAACAGAGATAACAGCGTTCTGATATATAAACACTCCTTTATGAAAGAGAGCGATACTCTTGCGAGAGAGTAAGTGTAAAGAGATTTGATTTATTCCGAAAGAGAGAGAGAGAAGAGACGATCAGAGGGAACACCACAACACTCTTGCTTTTGAGAGAGAGAAAGTTTTTTTTTTGGGACATGGGAGGGGACGGGCCAAAAAATTTCATGAAAGAAGAGAGAAGAGAGAAATTTTCTGACTGCGTCGTGATGGAAAACTTTTGCTTTCTGCGCGACAAACGCCTCCAAAATTTTTTCTCGCAAATTATATATATAACGTATGTACTTCACATGAAACAACCCCGATGAGTGAAGAAGAAGAGAGATGACGACACGTACTCGTCGTCGCGGAGTGCAGTTACTGCTCTCCTCGCTGTCGTCGTCGTCTTCGCGAGAACGAAGAGCGAGGAGTCACCGCTCGTTAGCGTCGACTTCGAATTCTTCTTCTTTGAAAAAATCATCATCGGCAACGACTGCGACGGCGAACAACAACAACAACAGCTCGTCTTCTTCATCTTCGTCTTCGTCTTTAGTGCACTTAAAAAACTTCCAAACGCAACAAGAATACGCGAGAGCGATTGAATTAGGGAAACCTGCACCGGAAAACGCGTGGTGGTGCTACAAGTACTTCTGGGACCCGATCGTCGTCGTTAAGAATAAAACAGATGTTGTTACTCATTCTAAAAAGAAGACGAGAACAGATTACGTTTTGCGAGTGCAACGGGATTCTTCATTTGGCGCGATAAACTCGTACTTTCCTACGTTTGTGTATAAGATATTGAGTGGGTACAGAGGGCACTTACCGAAGAAAGAGTACGACGAGGAGAATCTATTGAGTAATAATAACTTCCCGTGGATGTGGATGTGGCTGAGGCAGGCGACGTCGATGGAGTCGTGGTTCCCGACGCAAGTGCCGGTGTTGGCGCACGTCATCGGCGAAGGAGAAACGAAAAGGAAACCACCTCCATTTAGCGGAACACCGAAGAAATTAACCAAGTATTATCAGTTGAAAGCGAAAAACACGATGGAGATGACCGTACAAGGTAATCAGTTGTTAGACTATATGAGCGCGAATAGTTTGTTGTATTACAGTTCGCAATCCGGGAACGACTGGTGGTCCAAATGGCCTTTGAAGATGTCGCTGAAGAAGAGGAGACAGTTATGGTTAACCATCGTCGGGCTACCGAAAGAGGAAAGTTTGTTAATGCACGAGGGTTTACATAATCAAATGCTTAGGGACGCGAGTTTCGTGTACGCGACCGATTGGACGTTTTCGAAAAAGTTAAAGAAGACGTTTTTAGGGACAGTCGGCACAGCTTCGAGACGAGTCTGGCCACACTCGAGAGAGCGCGATTTGGTTATTCGGAAGAAGATAAAAGATAGTAATAATAAGAACAACTCGGCGCAATGGGTATCTACGCATCAGATGAAAGAGTTGGTGGATCCGCACGTCGTCGCGCCGACGTATTTCCCGTTTCCATTTTTTAACAAAGAGGCGAGTAATAATCCGTTAGTCGTCGCCTTCGTTTTGCCGGCGAAAGCAAGAAATGAGAAAGCGGTGGAAGAGCTGTCGGACATTTTCAGATTCGCGCGAGAAACCAACGTGGACGTTGCCGTTTGTGGATTACAAGTGGAAGATAATAAGAGTATGTCGTCCCTCGACAATACGTACGATAAATGGCGATCCTTACAAAACGAAACCGTGAGATTGACTCGAGAGGCATGCTTAATCGAATGGGAAAACCGAATAGGGAATAAAATTATGGATCAGGAGAGAGCGTTTATTGATGCTGATTTAGATTTAGATGCGACTATAGAAGCCTTGAAAGCAGGTCAGTGTCCCTCGAGCAAAGCGAAAGAGAAGTTTGATGATATCGCGTGGACGTTTGCAAAAACGGACGAAGTGGGGAACAAGAAGAAGGACGGGTATCTCGGTCGCGCGATTCGATTTTTCGTACAGCTGGGATTTGATAACACACGCACCGACGACGTGCACGAGTTTGAGAACTTTGGCACTCGAGCGAAAGTTGCCATCTTGGATACCAAGAAATTTTTGAACGGGGAGATGACGGAAGGCGATATAACAAGCAGAGAAGCATCGCGAAGAGCAAAAGTCGAGACACTCTCTTCTTCAGATTTAGAAATATTCCCGCCTTTGACACAAGTCGAGGATATTTTGCGAAGATTTAGACGTGCTTATAACGTAGCAAAAGCGAAAGAAACGGTTTCGGATTTTTTGACCTATAATTTAGTGTGGTGGGCGAGCGATTCGGTAATCCCCGTAGGAGTACTTNGATACGTCTATGAATCGAAAATTAAAAAATGTATCGATGAACTCGATCGAGCCGGTTTATCGAGGAAAGATCCGTATTTCATCAAAGTAATGGGAAATGTCGAAGCGTACGAGAAAATCATGACGTTTGAAGAACAGAATCTAGAAGACATGAAGGAAAAACTGAACGAGTTGAGATTTTTGTGCGACGACGAAGCGTCGCCTATTCTCGCGCAAGATGAGGAGGAAATCGACACTCTCATACATCGCGTGATCAAAGCGAACGAGGAAGCGAGCAAACGATTCGCGTATTTTCAGGAGAGGGATAAGTTATCTCTCCTTCCGGAATGGAAGGACTACGTTGGTAAAGGTATTTCCTTCGCTGATATTAACTCGAGATCAAATGAGTTTACCGAACTCATGCAAATGATGGCCAATCGATTGCAAAAGCTCAAGGATTGTAAAGAACTCTTTCGCGCGATGGATGAAAATGACCACTTTGCGTTGAAAAATAAAATTACCGAAGCGAACCTTCCGAACTCGGTGATTGAGAAAGCAATACTGCGTCAGAAAGAACTTCAAAAAGCGTACGCGCAGTATCTCAAAGATACGAGAGTGAAAAGAGGGATGAGCGCGTACATGCAACGGTACGAGGGTGAGGTAAACGCTGGGAAATCGATTTGGTACGACAGGAAAAAGGTTTTAGGCACGGGTTCACTTGGAGTTGTCGTCTATGAAGGGTATTATGACGAGAAACATCCGACAACAGGCAAAATCAAACCGCACGATGCGGCGATTAAAAGAATCCCGCTCGATGCGGATAGCAAAAATGCGGACGAGCGAAGACAATTACTCCGAAGAGAGTTTGAGGTTCACCGAAAAATAGCATCGAGAAGAATCACTCGTTTATTCGGCGCAGAGTTAAATGTACACGAAGACGATGATGACTCAAACAAAGCCGCATACGTGGCAACGGAATTATGCGGCGAGACGCTTACATCCTGGTTAGTCAACGGCGGGGTTGCGCTCAAGAAAAAAGATACAGATTTTAAGAAAGCTCGTCAAAGCGTTAAAGAAATCCCGTGGGAGGAACGTGTTAAAGTTGTGAAGCAAATAGCCGTCGCTTTGAAGGAAATACACGCCTCTGGAGTCGCGCATAACGACATCAAGGCTGATAATTGTTTGAAAAGTAGGAATGACGAGATATTCGAAGAAGAAGGAGAAGAACCAACGAAAATCTTTAAAATTTCGGATTTTGGCCTCGCGAAAGAATTCGACGATCGCTTCCAATCGTTCGAAGGAACTCAAAGAAAGGCACAAAGTTTCACGTCGCAGTATGGCATGGGTCCTTCCACTGTGGGCACTGGAAGTATGCAAAACCCGTTGAGAAAACCCCCTGAAGAGCTCTCCTGGGACGGATCTGGGGTGGTGCAACTCACTCCGAAGAGAGACGTCTGGGATCTCGGGTGCTTGGCTTTTCAAGTGCTCACCGGGGCGTGGTCTCCTTATTCTTCGGTGGAAATCAAAGAGGACGACGTCGCCGCGATTACGAGGATGAATCACAAGAAAAGAGAAGGAAGGTACGAAAATTTGAACACTCTTTTACAAGTCGCGAATTTACCTCGGCACGTCCAAGTCGTCTCCAACTATCTGATTGGAAAGACGCTGCATCAAAATCCAAAAAAACGCCCAACTTCTGCGGAGTTCGTGTCAATGATGCAACTGTGTGATCCAGAGTTTTGTATGGAGCAGATAGAGGATGTTGCCGATAGATCCAACCCGGGCAAAGTCGGCAGAGCGAAGAGTTTAATCGGAGATCAAACCACACAAAATTTAGTCGAGAGAGCATGGGTTGGTCGAAAAGCCGACGTGAGGAGAGTGACGGATAATATCAACAACTGGAAAGATCACATCCTGTCGAGTTTATTACAAAGGTCAGAACGAAGAAGAGCGGAAGATAGTGGCAGCAGCGGCAGCAACAACGCGAGACCACTGACGAGATCCCAGAAACGGCGAGCGGCCCGAGAACGACGTCAGAAAGAGAGAGTTATTGCCCCCGATGACACCAACGATAGCGAAGAAGATATCCAAGGAGGTAAAATGGAAACTCTAAAGGTATCTTCGGCTTCGTTAGAGTCCCTGGAAACCGAAATACCAGAGGACAAAAAGCAAGAACAACTCAGCGCCGGCGCGTACTCGAACGATTTTGCAGGTTTAGTCCTTTGCATTCGTAACATCTATACCCATCCACCCATGGGGCACGGAGGAGAAGCCTTTCGAATTCAGCGCGAAATGAAAAGCTGGCTCTCCGCTAATGGCGCGCCGTTTGTGGAAAAACCTGGCGAAGACGAATACGTCAAACTCGAACGCCTCGTCGCGTTGTATTTTGTCACTCGTTTCCCAGACGCCGCGATTATCGCCTATCAATTGTTAAACGATAAGAAATGAGTAAACTAGTATTATTATTAGCATCTATTAGAAGAAACTATTAGTATTATTATTATTACATGCGTTGTTTAATTTCAGCAGACTATGTATGTAGCCCTCGCCGCGCGCGCTGCGAGGAGATGATAGATACTGTTGTTGATAGAACTTAACTTTTCGAATTTATTCATCGCATCGAATCTGGGCACTCGCTCGACTTTTCGATCCAAGAAAGAAAGAGAATTCTTCGATTGCTTGAAAAAAAAAGGGGAAGAAAAAAAATTGGAAAAAAAAGAAATCCTCATTTTTTACCCTGCACGACGCAACCACTCGTAACCACTCGTTGCTCTTGCTGTCGCTCTTGTTTTCCTATCACCATTACTCCTCTATTGCTATTACTCTCAGAGTAAAACGTTAAGCCCGCGTTTTGTCGCAAATGTCGCCACGCACTCGCAGTGATGTCTTCGAGATATAATTTTTGAGTGCG
>JGI20155J14468_10004058_pt1 | contig 9970 bp, 9 predicted proteins | sample COG_05_FD_14468 | JGI IMG/M metagenome (IMG submission 14468)
GAGTTTTGGTGAGAATCACGTTTTGAAGGGTGTCGATGTCGATTTTTATCCTGGCAAGACGAATCTCATCATCGGTCGTTCAGGATCGGGTAAAACGGTATTCCTTAAAACCATTTTAGGTTTATTTGAGCCTGATGACGGAAGCATTCACTACGGCGATGAGGTGTTGGGTAAAATGTCAAAACAACGTCGTAAAACATTGCGCCAGGAGATTGGCATGGTATTCCAAGGCGGTGCCCTGTTCGACAGTATGTCGGTTGCAGAAAATATACGATTCCCTTTAGAGATGTTCTCTTCAATGACGGAGCATGAAAAAGATGCTCGTGTAAAATTTGTAATGGACCGCGTACGTTTGGAAGGCGCGGACGAATTGTTTCCAAGTGAAATTAGCGGCGGTATGCAAAAGCGCGTATCTATTGCACGCGCGATATCCATGAATCCCAACTACCTCTTCTGCGATGAACCTAATTCAGGTTTAGATCCAGAAACAGCCATCGTGATCGATCAACTTATTCAAGAGATTACCCATGAGTTTGGGATGACGACCATTGTAAATACCCACGATATGAATTCGGTTTTAGAAATCGGCGATCACGTGGTATTTATGAAGGAAGGCCATAAAGTATGGGAAGGGACCAATGATCAAGTCTTGGGCAGTACAAATGCCGATGTAGAAGATTATGTCTTTAAGAGTAAGCTCTTTAAACAAGTACGTACTGCGCTGAGAAAATAGATAAAGCTAAGCTCTTAAGAAAATAAAAGCCCGGATGCATGCGCATCCGGGCTTTTGGGTTTTGTGTGTTAAGCGAGTGAGGTTACTTGATAGAGATACGCTCTACAGTGTTTACACCTTCACCTTCAACAGTTAAGATGTACATGCCTTTTGCTTTATTGCTTAGGTTGATCATTTTACGCTCACCTGCAACGAAGTTTTCGTTAGAACGGTAAACTACCTGACCCAATACGTCTACTACAGTGACTGTAGCTGCTGCATTTGCGTTCAACTCTACGTTTAACACGCCGTTAGATGGATTAGGGAATACAGAAACCTTAGTAGCCGCTAGTTCATCAACACCGATCGAAGAGGTACCGCTTGCACGTAACCAGATCAAATGAGAGTACAGCATATTAATGCTGGTTTGATCGTTTCTCCAAGCTGAAGTACCAGCGTGTGCGCCGTAACGGGTTTCAGAGAACAAGAAGTTTGAACAGTTCGTTGAAGTACTGTCGTAGTCTTGAATAAAGTATCCTTGTGGCGCTGATGTATTGCCTTCTCTGTAGTAGTAGAAGTAGAATGGGTTGATATCGCCAGCTAAATCTTGGTAGTTGATCGTATCAGTAGTNGTTAAACTGTCCGGGATGTATTCAACGAAAACGCCTAATAATTCATTACCTGACATCGTAAAACCTCCATTAGGTACTTCTACACCTATGAGAGCCACTGATGTATCACTATCACTTAGCGTGTAGTCTACAGTTACCGTAGTCGCAGCAGTTGGCCCACCTTGAACACCGTGAGAAGAGCTACCTGCATATGCCATGGTCTTAGCCGTTGGCTGTACAGTTGGATCTAAGGCCGCAAAGTAAGCTGTCGGGTACTGAACACCAGAGAATGGTGCAGAGAAACCGTTTGCTCCTTTGAAAATGGTAAAGCGAATCTTATCACTGCGGTTGCCTTCGTAGATCTCGTAACCGCCAATCACAAACAGTGAATCAATAGTCACCTGATCACCTTCATCAAATTCGTTATCGCCCCAACCGTAGTAGTTGAAGTCATACGTTGCACCTACTGCGTGGTTGTAAGAGTTTCCTGAACTTCCGTCAGAATAGACAATCACTGTCGATGAATCTGGTGTTGTTGTAATGGCACCCAACGTCATATCTGAGCTGTAGTACTGGTACAAGAAATCCGTGTAGTCGTAGAGGTCGTCTACGGCACCACCTCTTTTCAAGATGATGTCTTCAATTTTTTCTTTGGCAGCGGTTGAAACTGGCAATTCCGCTTGCATCAAACGTGCACTCGCAGCGTCTTGACCCATTGCGTTAAAACCAAAAGCTACTGCGGCAAGGAGTAGAACTTTTTTCATAATTTTTCTTTCAATTGAATTTTGAGTGTTCAAGATACGCAATGAAAACAATAATTTAAACTTTCCGAACCATCATAATTCCATCGCGTGCACTGAGAATGACTTGCTCTACTCTCGTATCATTTGCTACGTGCTCATTTAGTGCTAAAATTGCTTTCGTATCCTTATCGTTTTTTGCCACGGGTTCGGTGACCTTTCCGCTCCATAAAATATTGTCAATCAACATGATAGAATCCGAAGGCATTACAGGAATGAGTTGCTCGTAATAGGTCAATAACCCGGCCTTGTCGGCATCGAGAAATATAAGATCCCAAGGCTTGTGCAAATCGTTAAGAATCTGGGCTGCAGGACCAATATGTAGGTGCATTTGAGAAAATTTAGGGTGCTTAGCCCAGTATTTCTTAATCAAGAATTCCAATTCTTCGTTGATCTCAACCGCATGGAATTCCCCATCTTCCTGCAAACCTTCCACTAAAAAATGAGAAGCATATCCCGTGAAAGTACCTACTTCCAAAAGATATTTTGGACGCTTCATTATCGAGAATTGCTTCAGAATTTGACCTTGAACGTGTCCGCTTAGCATTCTTGGCATGAGCACTTTCACCCACGTTTCGCGCTCTAATTCGTCCAAATAATCGGGTGCTTTGGTCGTATGCGCACTGATGTATTCTTGAAGGTCGTCGCTAAGGAACTCCATGGTTTATTGTTTTTTATAAATCAATTCAAAGGCTTTGTCCCGCTCGAGGTACGCGTTTGCCACATCCTGCAGTTGTTCAGCAGAAATGGCTTGAATTTTTGCAGCGACGGTTTCAAAATCATTGACGCGACCAAAATGCAAAAGGGCACGTGCTGCGCCTACAGCAGAATTTAGCCCGTTGTCTTCACTCATGGCCATTTGCCCTAAAAATTGCTTTTTCGCCTTGCTCATTTGAAGTGTCCCGAGCTTTGTCTCTCGTAGTTTGGTTACTTCTTTAGCCACAAGGTCAGCCGCCTTCTCAGTTTGTTGCGGGTCACAGCCAAGATAGATGCCCATCATTCCTACATCACTGTAGAGGTTGAGGTAACTCTCAATATTATAGGCGATGCCGTGTTTCTCGCGAATATTTAAGCCCAGCCTACTGTTCATTGCAGGTCCACCAAGGATGTTGTTTAATAAAGACAGGCTACGACGGTCGTGACCGTGAATGCCGCACGTGCGCCAACCAACCATATAATGATCCTGGAATTGGGCGAGATTTTCGACTACACGGTCCGGTTGCCCATCGCCTTTAAATGTGTTTTCCCAATCGGAATCTGCGAATTGAAAGCCGGCAAAAAGTTCGGCAACTGTGCGCTCAACGCGTTCGCTACCAAAGGGGCCAACTACGGCCAATTTTATGCGGTCCGCTGTATATGTGCGTGATTGAAGCTCTAAAATATCGTCACGCCTTAATTTATCTACGCTTTCGGGCGTCCCGAGAATATTGCGGCCCAATGGATCGCCTCTAAAAATATGGTCTTCAAAATCGTCGAAAATACTTTCACCAGGTGCGTCTTTGTAACTGGAAATTTCGTCCTTGATAACTTCCTTTTCCTTTTCTAATTCTTTTTCAGGGAAAGTGCTATTCGCAAGGACATCAAATATGAGTTCCAAGGCACGCCTAAAGTCCGTTTTTAAAAAACTTGCGTGTATAATGGTTTCTTCTTTCGTCGTGTACGCGTTCAATTCACCGCCAACATCGTCGAGTCGAGAAAGAATATGGTAGGCTTTACGCTTCGAGGTGCCCTTAAAAAGATTATGTTCTAGGAAATGGGCAAGACCTTGCTGATGGTCCAATTCATCTCTGGATCCGGCACGTATAGCCACTACTACGTGCGCAACACTGCTGCGTTGTGCCTGAAACGAGCATTGAAGTCCGTTTTCAAGTGTGAAAATACGTTGGGTTGTCGTCATTGTTTTTCGTCGATCACTTCAAGAATGGTTCTGAAGGCAAGTGCGTGTGTTCCCCACGCTTTTTCCGATTTCTTGCGCAGTCCCGGGCCGTACATCTGCATGTAAAGCTTAATGCTTTCAAGGTCAGCTGCCCTGTACTGGATACTGTAACTGGGATTGTCCTTTTCTTGCTCAGGAAAGACTTGTGTAAAAAGAAAACTTCTAAACATTCCTGTATCCATGACCTCAGGAATATGTTCCTTAACCATCCACTGCTTCCACTGTTCTTCAATGGAATTGTCTACCACGACGGTAACATTATAAATGTGTTGACTCATAGCGCTAAGGTACGATACATGGTTCTAGCTTGGTCAAAATATAATCCAGCAGGATAGCTCAGTAAATAGCCTTCTAAAGCGACTTGCGCCTCACTTTGTCCTAATTCAAAGCGGCATTTTGCCGCATAAAAGAGGGCGTCTTCTTTCCACATGCCTTCACCCGCCGCCTTTTGCACGAGCATAAATTCTGCAAGCGCCGCTTCCCATTGCGCCGAATCTAAATAGAGTTTGCCCAATTTCAAACAAACGTCGTCGTACAGCTCGTGTACGATCAAGATGTTTTTTAATGCTTTGTATTTCTCAATTGCTGCTGCTGTTTTTCCCTGGGCTTCTAAAAGCATTGGCTCGCGAATGAGTTGCAGCCCTTCCATTAAGGTATCTTCCACGGAATTGGCGCTAATCATTAAGGCATTTTCTAAGGCATCATTTGCAATCGACTTGCTAGTACTTTGCAATAAAACTTCTAACTGGGTTTTTGCCCAAGGAATATCGCCTCCATAAAAAGCACACATTGCTTTTTGCAACCGCGCCACATCTCCTTCATCAGAATCTTCGAGCAATGCTTCGGCACGCGCAAATTCCATGAGTGCATCGTCAAAATAGCCCATTCTTAAATTAGCCTCTCCCTGTTGGAGATGTGTACGACCGCGTTGAAATGTTCTTGGATACCGCTCTCTAAGCTGCTCTAAAGTGGTCTCGAAAGTGAGCAAATGCTGAAGGCTGTCCTCAAGCGTAGAAATCTGTGCGAACAGGAACTGTGCACGGTAGAGTTCCCATTCAAAACAAGCTTCACAAGTCCCCGAGGGATAAGCCGCTGCTAAGGCGAAAAGTGCTTCGTGATTTTGGGTCTTCTCATAGCATTTTCCCAATTCTAATAGGACACTATTTGTCCCGCGTTGCTGCTGTAAGGCCGTCTTTTGGTTCAATAAAAATTGGCCAATCTCTACTGCTAATTTATCGGCATCTGCCTCTCTGGCCTCTCGCATCAACTGTAAAAAAGGCTGAATGGAAGCGGCGCCGTCGTACTTTGAACGCATAAATGTAAAGGCACGATCGAAACTTCCTTCCTGCCGCAGTACGAAGAGCAACAGCTGCTCAACAAGCGGGTCCGATTCTTTCTTAACCGCTGTATAGAGCACTTTCTTAACCGCTGAATTGTGCACGCCATTAGGATCATCGCTCAGGTTTTGAGCAATGCGCATTTTAATACTATTTAGGTAACCACTGTTCTGTCTCGCCGCGAGGATATAGGCCTCGTATTGCGCTTCGTATTGTCCTAACTGTGCATGCAATTGACCCCGCTCAAATGCCGTTCGAACGTTCGGTTGGGCAGCTTCAGCGATAAGGTAGAGTGCAATGGCTTCCGTTACATAGTTATATTTCTCTAGTTGCTGGGCACTTGACCGAACAGAAAAAGGGTTGCTGCGAGTGAGGTTTTCGAGCACACTAAAATCTGGGCCGCGGCGGTTGAGAGTTCGACTGAAATGCCAATAATCCACATAGTAGACTGGTTTCGATTGACCATAGCCTTTACTCTGCTTACGGGCCAATTTAAAGACCCTCCCGGTATCCTCTAATACCAAATAAGCTTCGAGTAATTTTTCGTAAGCAGGCCCAACAGGATTTTTTGAATACAGGCCCTCAAGGCATTCTGCAGCAGCATCAAACTGGCGTTTGATCATAAGACTGTCGCATTGTGATAGCTCATTTTGCCCCAAACTTAAAAGGGGCAACAGGAAAACAAAGAGTAGTTTAACGGATCGCATCGGGCTCCAAGATAAAGCCTTTTAAGGAGTCCAATTTTACCACCAAGGCGTCGTATTCCCTCAGGCAAGTGAAACACCCACCATAGCTTTTATTCATCGTGCGATCGAGATCGCGTAACAGCATAGCCTCCTGATTGTAATAGGCAATGGCAGTGGTGCTGTCGAGATGGCCTTTGAGTACATCATGCCTTAGGTTGGACAGACGTAAGCGGTTTTTCTCGGGAGTCAAATCTTTCGCTGTTCGAACCCGATTTAAATATTTAGTACAGTTTTTCATGGTCTCAAGAGGACCAGTATAGATGGCTTTAGGAACATTAAGGCGAGTCATTTCATCCAATTGTTCGAAGAAGAAGATTTGATATGCTCCTAAAACATCCGCGGAATTGCCTACTTGTTCGAGATTTGTACTAGCCATCACTTGTTCGTGACTTTTGGCCAAAACGACCATGGAATCCAAACGGCTGCCCATCTCGATTTGCCAAGGCTCCTTAGCACAACTCATAGCGAAGAGACCTATTGTGCAGTACAGTAGAATCGGACGCATAAATTATGCGATTTTATCGAATCCCGTGTAAGGAACCAATGCTGCAGGGATACGAATGCCGTCTACCTCTTGGTGGTTCTCTAAAAGAGCAGCCAATACACGCGGCAGTGCCATTGCAGAGCCGTTAAGGGTGTGACACAATTGGCTTTTACCTTCTTCATCCTTGAATCGCAATTTTAAGCGGTTCGCTTGAAAGGTTTCGAAATTTGAAACACTACTCACTTCCAGCCAGCGCTCTTGCGCAGCACTATAGACTTCAAAATCGTAGGTAAGAGCGGAGGTGAATCCAGCGTCGCCGCCACAAAGGCGCAAAATTCTATACGGTAATTCAAGCTTGTCTAGAAGTGCGGCAATATGCGCAACCATCTCATCCAGCAGGGTGTAACTCTGCTCAGGGTGGGTAATGCTGACAATTTCTACTTTATCAAATTGGTGTAAACGGTTCAATCCGCGCACATCCTTTCCATAAGATCCTGCTTCACGTCTAAAACATGGTGTGTAGCCGGTGCTCTTGATGGGAAAATCTTTCGCGTTTACAATCTCGTCACGGAACATATTTGTTACAGGAACCTCTGCGGTTGGAATGGCGTACAAACCGTCCAACGGCATTTCATACATCTGTCCTTCCTTATCAGGGAGTTGTCCCGTGCCATATCCGGAGGCGGCATTTACGAAATGGGGTACTTGATATTCCGTGTAGCCTGCTGCGCGGTTCTCGTCTAAAAAGAAGTTGATCATCGCACGCTGCAACCGTGCGCCATGATTTTTATAAACTGGGAATCCTGCTCCCGTAATTTTCACGCCCAGTTCAAAATCTATTAGGTCGTATTGTTCTGCGAGGTCCCAGTGCGGCTTTGCATCATCGTGCAGCGTTGGAACAGCCCCAACACGTTTTACCTCTTCGTTATCTTTCTCGTCGCGACCGGATTTAACACTGGCGTGGGGCACGTTTGGTAAACTCAATAGTAGATCGTGCTCTTCGCCAGTAATACTTTGTACGCGTTCGCCAAGGTCTTTGATGGCTTCTTTGATCGTGCCGGTTTCTTCCTTTAGCGCGTTTGCTTCTTGCGCACGACCACTTTTGAATAATTCACCAATATCTTTTGAGAGTCCGTTCAGCCGGCGCTGATTCTCTTCCATTTCATGACGAATGGCACGACGTTTTGCATCTAGATCTATAAGTGTATGTACGGTTTCACTAGCATCGATACCGCGTTTTTTTAGTCCTTCAATGATGGCCTCTGGCTCCTGTCTGATTCGCTGAATTTGCAGCATGGTATTCTTGGTTTAGGCATCCACCGCAATGACGCGGTCGATCTCTGGTACATATCTTTTTATCGTCGCTTCTATACCGCCTTTAAGAGTAAAATCACTGACTTTACACCCCACACAGGCGCCGTGAAACTTCACTTTAACCGTGGCTCCTTCCACACCCTCAAGAGACACATCTCCGCCGTCATTGGCAAGGAATGGACGGATTTCGTCTAGGGCTTCTTCAATACGTTTATTAAGGTCACTCACGGTGTAGTAATTATTTTTTAGGTGAACAGCCGGCCATTGTTGTAATCCGAACGATTTCTGTGGGCGGTAAATTCTCATTACGCTGCGCCACTTCTGCTACAATATTACGAGCGATTTCTTCAAAAGCCAACGGTATAGTGGTCCCCTCTTGCAATGCCGCAGGACGACCCACATCACCGGCTTCTCTAATACTTTGGATGAGCGGAAGTTCACCCAGGAAAGGTACATCTAATTGGCTCGCGAGATCCTGCGCACCTTCTTTTCCAAACAAATAATATTTATTCGCAGGCAATTCAGGCGGGGAGAAGTAGCTCATATTTTCTAAGATTCCTAAAACAGGAACATTAATCTGATCCATTTTGAACATGGCAACGCCCTTTCGCGCGTCAGCTAAAGCAACTTTCTGTGGTGTGCTAACCACGACCGCACCTGTCACAGGCATATTCTGAACCATACTTAGGTGTATGTCTCCCGTGCCAGGAGGCAAGTCAATCAGCAGAAAGTCTAACTCATTCCAATGCGTATCATGGATCATCTGTGTTAACGCTTTCGTGGCCATGGGACCTCTCCACACAACTGCTTGATCGGTATTCGCAAAAAAGCCGATGGACATGATTTTAATGCCATAAGCCTCTACAGGTCCCATTTTAGATTTACCGTCCACGTGAACAGTCATCGGTTTAGCATGCTGAACGTCAAACATGATAGGGGCCGACGGTCCGTAAATATCGGCATCGATCAGACCTACTTTGAAGCCCATTTGGCGCAAGCTAATGGCTAAGTTCGCCGTTACAGTACTCTTTCCTACACCACCTTTACCTGAGGCAATGGCAATAATATTCTGAACACCAGGAATCGGTGCGCCCTTAATCACATTGGCAGCAGTCTCTTTCGACTTCTCACTAACGCTTACGTTCACTACCACCTTCGCTTTTTCAGCAACCTGATCGTGAACGGCTTTCATAATATCAACCTCCAATTTTTTCTTTGCCTGAAGTGTCGGACTTAGACTTTCGGCATCAATAATTACTTCGTCGCCGAAGATTTGAATATTTCGAATCAAATCCGCTTCGACAATATTGCTTTCAGTACTATTGCCTACACTTTCCAGCGCTTTTAGGATATCTTCTTTTTTCATTGGGGTCAAAATTGAATTACAAAAGTAATAACCACTAACTTCACACTACGTTCATTTCTATGGATTCTAAGAATACCTTGTTGATTACTGGTGCAACGGGCCAATTAGGCGCCTTTCTCCTCGCAGAATTGCTGGGTTGGGGGCAAAGTCCGGCCTATTCTGGTACTATTCTTTGTGCGAAGCGTCCCACTTCCTCGTTTGAACAGCTCGATAGGGTTGTTGAATTTTACGAACAACCAAGAAAAGCGTATCAACAACCTCTAGTACACTTTATTGACTTAGATCTTGGCTATGGTGCCGGTTCAGCGGAGTGGATTTCCGCTTATTGTGACCAACATGCCATAGCGCCCGTTTATTCCGTGATTCATACGGCTGCCGTTATTGATATTAACCAAAAGGCTCCTGGAGGCAATCAAAATGAGCGTGTAACGGCTGAAGTGCTGCACCTCGCAGAAGCACTAGATGTAGCTCATTTTACGCATATTTCCAGTATTGCTGTAATGGGAGGGAATGCACCTTTAGGTCAAGTAGAACTTTTAGAGCCGCAAGATTTTCAGGCTACTAAAAAGAAGGTAGGTCTTGGGTCTTATGCGAAGAGCAAAATCTATTCTGAGCTTCAGGTGTGGCGCGCGCAGCAAGAAGGGTTGTCAACGACTGTGGTTCG
>JGI20155J14468_10004059_pt1 | contig 9968 bp, 14 predicted proteins | sample COG_05_FD_14468 | JGI IMG/M metagenome (IMG submission 14468)
TAGACTTAAACTCTCTATATCAATAATATGCTATAAAACTTTATGAGCAATTTTCAAAAAAAAGAACAAAATTTAATCCAACTTATTGATAAATTAAATTCAATATCTTTAAGTTATTCACAACCCAGTTCCGAACTTGAAAAAATAAAAACTGAAAAAAATGACTTGGCTAATAAAAAAAAAGAGATTGAAAAACAAAATCAAGAGCTAATGAGAGAACATAAGCACTTAAAAGAAAAAATAAAAAAACTCCAAATAGAAGTTAATAAAAGATCTGAATTAGAGACCAGGTTCAACCAAGATATTGAGGAATTGAGCCAGGAAACTGAAAGCTTAGTAAGTGAAATTGACAAATGGCAAATGTAAATATTAAATTTAATAATAAAGATTACCTTCTGTCATGTGATGACGGGCAGGAAGAATCGTTAAAAAAGCTAACTAAATTTTTGGATAAAAAATATTCTGAATTAAAGGATAAGCTAGGAAATATTGGAGAGAATAAACTTTTATTAATTACAACCATACAACTGATAGATGAATATTTTGATTTAAAGCAAAAAGTTACAAACCAAAAAAATAAATTAGATGAAATATCAAATAAATTTAAAGAAATAAAATCCCTAGCAATTAAGTACAAAGAAAACAAAGATATTGAAATAAAAAAATTAAATGAAGAATTAGATAGTTTTAAAAAGACAATTGACGAAAATAATTCTTTGTACGAGTCTATGCTTGATAAGACAACTCAATCTTTAGAGAAAATAATTACTAATACAGAGTCATTGTCTAAAATACAGTAGATGAGTCAAAAAAAAATACTTAGAAAGAAGTATTATCTTTTAAGAAAAAAAAAATATAATGAAATTAATCATGAATTTTTCTTTCCACTGATAAAACTAATTAAATCAAAATTTAAAAAGAAAAATTTAAAATTAGCTTTATATTATCCGTCAAATTTTGAATTAAATGTTTTAAAATTTTTAGAAATTGATTTTATGAAAAATAAAAATGTTCTTATTCCAGCTATCGAAAAAAAAAATAATATGAATTTTTATTCATGGGGAAAAAATCAAGCTTTATTTGTAAATCAATTTGGAATGTTAGAACCTAGCAAAACAAAACTAAAAATTCCAAATTTTATGTTAGTTCCAGTCTTAGCCTTTGATAAGCACAAATATAGATTGGGTTATGGTAAAGGATTTTATGATCGATACTTAAACAAATATCTAAAAAAATTTAAAAATATTTTAACTGTTGGTGTTGCTTTTTCATTTCAAAAACATCATAAGCTACCGAGAGATAAAAATGATGTTAAACTTAATTATATTTTGACAGAAAAAGGTATTTATTAATGAAAATATTAATTTTAGGTGATGTTATGGGACTTTCAGGAAGAGAAGCCATAAATAAAAAACTTCCTAATATAATTAAAAAATACAAAACTGATTTTATTATTGTTAATGGTGAAAATGCTGCTAATGACGGAAGAGGTATCACCAAAGATATAGCAGAAGAGTTTTTTGCAAAGGGTGTTGATGTAATTACTTCTGGAAACCATATTTGGGATAAAGAAGAAACAACAAATTATATTGATATCGAAAAAAGATTATTAAGACCTTCAAACTTGGCTGAAGGCTCTCCCGGAAGAGGCTATGAGATATATTTTACAAAAGATAAAAGATATAAAGTTGGAGTAATAAATCTTATGGGAAATGTTTTTATGAGAAAAACAGAAGATGTATTTCAAGAAGCAAAAAAAATAAGCAAAAAAATGATTTTAAAAAAAGATGTAGATTTTATCGTAGTAGATTTTCATGGTGAGATAACTAGTGAAAAAATGGCTGCAGGACATTTTTTTGATGGCCAAGCAACATGTGTTGTTGGAACTCACACCCATGTACCAACCGCTGATACAAGGATTTTAGATAATGGCACGGCATATCAAACTGACATCGGTATGTGCGGTGATTATAATTCTGTTATTGGTATGAATAAAGAAAATTCTATAAAAAAATTCCTTAAGGATAAAGAAGCTGTAAAACATTTCCCCGCAGTAGGAGAGGGAACTTTATCAGGAGTAATTGTTGAAACAAACATTGAGACAGGTTTAGCTAAAACTGTTACTCGTTTAATTGACGGAGGTAGTTTAGCTAAGTAATTATGGCAGGACACTCACATTGGGCAGGAATAAAACATAAAAAAGGAAGAGCAGACAAAGAGAGGTCAAAAATATTTTCAAAACTCTCAAGAGAGATTACAGTTGCTGCAAAATTAGGAGATAAAGACCCCGACATGAATCCCTAGACTGAGAACAGCTATTCAAGCAGCAAAACAAGCTAACATGCCAAAAGATAATATTTCTAGAGCAATTAGCAAATCGGAAATGAGCGGTGACAAAAATTATGAAAGTTTAAGATATGAGGGATTTGGACCATCTAATGTTGCTTTAATCATTGAAACTTTAACTGACAATAAAAATAGATCTGCATCAAGCATAAGAACTGTATTGCAAAAAAATGGTGGAAGATTAGGAGAGTCCGGTTCATCAACTCATATGTTTTCAAATTGTGGCATTATCCATATAGATAAAAAAAAAATCAAAGAAGATGAAATATTTGAGATCGCGATTAATGCTGGCGCAAAAGATTGTGTGAGCTTAGACGAAATTTTTGAAATAATAACTGAAAAGGAAGATTTTTATAAAATCAAAACTGAATTAGAAAAAAAAATTGAAACTTTTAATTACTCATCCATAGAATGGAGACCTTTAAACTATATAGATTTAAATAATGATCAAAGCGAGAAAATTGTTGAAGTTTTAACTACATTAGAAGAATTAGATGATGTTCAAAATATTTATACCAATGCTAACTTGAAAAATTTATAATTATGAAAATTATTGGAATAGATCCCGGTTTAAGTGGAGCAATAGCAGTATTAGAAAACAATAAAGTTCTAAATATATTTGATATGCCGGTGATGCCTGAGGGGAAAAAAAATAAAAGACAGTTAAATAGTGCGCTTCTTGTAAACTTAATTAAAGAAAATATTGATTTAAAAGAGGAGGTATCTGTTGTTGTCGAACAGGTTAATGCAATGCCTGGCCAGGGTGTAACTAGTATGTTTAATTTTGGTCAAACTTTTGGAGCTATTAAAGGTATTTGTGCAGCTCTAGAGCTTCCAATTTTCTTTGTAAGGCCTTCAAAATGGAAAAAACACTTTGAACTAATCAACTCTTCAAAAGATTCAAGCAGAACAAAAGCTATAGAAATGTACCCAAAACTGTCAAATCAGCTTTCAAAAAAAAAAGATGTTAATAAATCTGACGCAATTTTGATTGCTAGATTTTTTAGCGAAACCAGATTAACTGATGAAAATTAAACCCAAATTCATTATTAACGCCAAATTCATGACACATTCTAAAAGTAATCAAGCTTGATGGAACAAGATATAGCAGCCCAAGTTGTTGGATTAGGTGGAGCAACAGATTTTTCTTTGTGGAAACTTTTTTTAAGAGCTGATTTCGTAGTAAAATTTGTAATTATCTTACTAATAGCATGTTCAATTTTTTCATGGGCGCTCATTTTTGATAAATTTAAATTATTTAGAAATATTAATAACTCAATCGAAGAATTTGAAAAAAAATTTTGGAAAGCTAAATCTGCAGAAAGTTTTAATAATAGCTTACCTGCTAATTCAAACGATCCAGCAATACTTATTTTTAAATCTGCCATGGCAGAATTAATTAAAACTAAAAGACAATCTTCAGCTGTCCAAATGGCAAGGGTAGGTAGAATTTTAGAGATCTCCACCGATACAGAAATGAAAAAGGTTGAAAAAAATTTCACATTTCTTGCAACAGTAGGGTCTACCGCTCCATTTATTGGATTGTTTGGTACAGTTTGGGGAATTATGAATTCTTTTCAATCAATCGCAATATCTAGAAATACAAGTTTAGCAATTGTTGCACCAGGAATAGCAGAAGCATTATTTGCAACAGCATTAGGATTATTAGCTGCTATACCAGCTGTGGTAGCTTATAATAAATTTAATAACGACTCTCAAAAATACTTCTCGAGAATAGATAATTTTTCAAAAAGATTTTTATCAATAATNTAATAATGGCTTTTAATTTTAATCGCTCAAGAAAAGAACCGATGAGTGAGATAAATGTGACACCATTTGTGGATGTAATGCTAGTTCTTTTAATTATTTTTATGGTAACAGCTCCCTTATTAACAGTTGGAGTGCAAGTTGATTTACCTGAGTCATCAGCTGACTCGTTGCCAGATGATCAAGAACCACTAACTTTAAGTATTAATTCAAAGGGTGAAATTTATATTCAAGAACATCAAGTTACCTATCAAAAAATGATACCTAAACTTTTAGCCATTGCAAAAAACAGAACTGATACGAGAATATATGTAAGAGGTGACAAAAATATAAATTATGGCAGAGTTTTAGAGGTTATGGGAACTTTATCCGGTGCAGGTTTTTCAAAAGTAGCTTTAATATCTGAGCCCTATAAAAATTAGGATGAACTATGATCAGAAGTTTAATTTATTCAATTACTTTTCATTCTGTTTTAGTTTTATTAACCATTCTTAGCCTACCCTTTATGCTTAGAGAACCAGTCGATCTTCCACCAATAGTTTCAGTAGAACTAATTCAAATTACAGATAAAACAAGCATTCCTTATGCACCTAAAGCTAGAAAAATTATCGAAGAAACTAAAAAAAAAGAGGAAGAAAGACTAGTATCAGAGCAAGCACCACCAGCCGCTAAAGCAAAAGAAAAACCTGATCGAATTCCACTTCCAAATGAGATGAAAGAAGAAAAACAGATAGTAAAAAAAAAACAAAATCTTGAAGAGATAAAACCTGAAATCAGACAAGCATCAGAATTTGAAAAAAAAGAAATAGTAGACACCAGTCAAATAGCTGCATTAATCGACAAAGCGAAAGAAGAGGAGGCAGTTAAACAAAAAAAAATTGATAAAATTACTCAAAGTAGTCAAAAAAACTCATTCGCAACAGGCTTAACACTTTCGCAGGAAGATGCTTTAAGAGCTCAAATTTTTGGTTGTTGGAGCGTACCTTTAGGATTACCATACGATGAAGATTTACTTGTAAGAATTAAACTTCAATTAAAGAAAGATGGAACAATTATGAAATCCGAGATTTTAGATCATCAAAGAATGAACAGACCAGGNCAANAATTTTATAAGGTTTTAGCTGAAAGTGCTTTAAGAGCAGTAAGATTATGTCAACCACTTAAAGTACCACCAACAGGCTATGATAAATGGAAAGATTTACAGTTAAACTTTAATCCGACAGAAATGTTAAAAGGTTAAAATGAAAAAAATTATCTTAATTTTTATATTTAATGTTTTTTTAGTAAATAATTCTTTTGCTTTAATAGAAATTGATATTACCAGAGGTAATCTAGATCCTCTGCCAATAGCAGTTTCTCCTCTACATGTTGACGTAAAATCAGAAAATTATGAGGGAATAAAAATCAAGGAGCTAGGTGAAGATATTTCAAAAATAATTGAAAATAATTTTAGGGCAACCGGATTATTTAACCCTTTAAAAAAAGAGGCCTTTGTTCAAAAACCAGATATTGCCCACTTGAAACCAAGATTTGAAGATTGGCGATTAATAAAAGCTCAAGCTCTAGTAACAGGAAAACTTTTAATCATAGATGGAAAGTTGAAAATTGAGTTTAGACTTTGGGATTTAGCAGCCACCAAAGAGATGACTGCTTTAGCATTTACAACTACACCTTCAAATTGGAGAAGAGTAGCACATATTATTTCTGATAAAATTTACGAAAGACTCACTGGTGAAGAGGGTTATTTTGATACAAGAATAATTTATGTTGCAGAAAGTGGCCCTAAAGAACAGAGGATAAAAAAGTTAGCAATTATGGATCAAGACGGAGCTAATATAAAATATTTAACATTAGGTAACGAATTAGTATTAACTCCAAGATTTAATCCAACAAACCAAATGGTGACTTACATGTCGTATTTCAGAAATATGCCAAGAGTTTACTTACTAGATATTGAAACTGGAACGCAAGAAGTGGTTGGTAATTTTCCAGGAATGACTTTTGCACCAAGATTTTCGCCAGATGGAAAAAAAATTGTTATGAGTTTTGCAAAAGATGGCAACTCAGATATTTATTCAATGGAGCTAGACTCCAGGGTTGTTGAAAGAATAACTGACCACTCTTCTATAGATACATCCCCATCTTATTCACCTGATGGGAAATTCATTGCATTCAACTCTGACAGAAGTGGCTTGCAACAAATTTATGTTATGAGAAGTGACGGAAGCGGTGTTAAAAGAATTACATTTGGTGATGGAATATATGGAACTCCTGTTTGGTCACCAAGGGGAGATTTAATCGCTTTTACAAAAATGAGAAAAGGAAGATTTTATATTGGTGTTATGAGAGTTGATGGAAGCGGTGAGAGATTATTAACCGAAAATTATTATCAAGAGGCCCCATCATGGTCGCCAAATGGACGAGTATTAGTGTTCTATAGAGAGACAAAATCAGGATCAAAAGGAGAAGGTTTTTCTGCTAAATTATGGTCTATAGATATCACAGGATATAATGAAAGAAGGCTTGAAACTAAAACTGATGCCTCAGACCCATCTTGGTCCTCACTTTTATCAAAATAATCTACAAATTTGAGTAAAATAAACTTGAATAACACTAAATAATTTGAAATAAACCATTTAACAAACCCAGGGGAAAAAATGACACTTAACAAGAATTTAAAAAACACATTATTAGTAATACTTGCTACTTTAGTTTTAAGCGCATGTTCTACTGCAAAAAAATCGGGAAATGTTGACGGAGATGTTTATACTGGAAAAGAAACAGTTGAATATTTAGCATCAGGTGTACCCGACAGAGTATTTTTTGCTACAAACAGATCGTCTTTAACAACAGCTGCTAGAGAAACTTTACGAAAACAAGCTACATACTTAAGGAAGAATAAAAATTTAAATGTAACAATCGAAGGTCATGCGGACGAAAGAGGAACTAGAGAATACAACTTAGCTTTAGGTGAAAGAAGAGCTAACGCTGCTAGAGATTATTTGATGACTTACGGAATTTCTGGAAACAGAATTGCTGTAATTAGTTATGGTAAAGAGAAACCTGTTAACCCAGCTGGTACTCCATTAGCTTGGTCGCAAAACAGAAGATCTGTAACAGTTAAAGTAAATTAATTAAAATTTTAATAAATACTAAGACCCCTTAAATTCAGTTTAAGGGGTCTTTTTTTTGCCATTTTATCTAGCTAAGAATGAATCATGTTACGTGAATTAAAAGTATACAAAATTTTAATATCAATCGTTTTTTTATTTTTAACTAATTATATCTATGCAGAGGAAGACGACATAAATTTAATAGCTATTTCTGATCAAATTCAAGTTATTACAAATGATCTTAAAACATTAGAAAAAGCTGTTTACCAAAAATCAGATATTGTAAATTTTAAATCCTCACGTTCTTTAAGCTCAGACGGTCTTAATGAAGATATAATGACCAAACATCTTTTAAAATTAAATGAAATAGAAGATCAATTTAGAGAGCTCACAAATAAATTTGAAGAAGTTAATTTTAAACTTGATAAGCTTTCAACACGTGTAACTAAAATACAATCAGATGCACAATTAAGATTTTCTGATTTAGAAAGTGGAACGATCAATACAACGGCAAAAAAGCAAACAGTTCTTCCAGGGTCGACCAAGCCGCAAGATTTTGGTGCTGCACCAGCTTACCAAACTTCTAGTTTACCTAAGACGCAATCAATTAATTCTGTTGAAAGTGCAAAAACAGTTATTTCAGAAGAACCTGAACAAAGAGAGTCGCTGCTTCCAGATAAACCCGCAGAGGATCAGTATGAGTTTGCAGTTAGCTTTATGAAAATCGGTGATTATGAAACTGCAGAATTTACCTTAAAAGAATTTATTGATAAAAATAAAGATCATGATTTAGCCGGTAGCGCACAATATTGGTATGGCGAAACTTTTAGGATAAGACAATTATATTCAGATGCAGCTACTGCTTATCTTGATGGATATCAAAATTATCCAAAAAGCATGAAAGCTCCAGATAATCTTTTAAAGTTAGGAATTACAATGGTACAACTTGGTGAAAAAGATCAAGGGTGTAAAATGATTTCTGGTATTAAAAAAGAATATCCAAAAGCTAGCAAGTCTGTGCTACAAAAAGCTCAGTATGAGCAAAAAAAATTCAAGTGTAAATCTTAAAAACGGTTTTAAAAATTATAAAGACTTATCTGATATCTTTTTAAATTTTAAAAATAAACTTAATAACCAAAAAAAAAATAAATATGTAGTCGCAGTATCTGGAGGTCCAGACAGTCTAGCACTTGTTGCTTTAACAAAAGCTTACAACTTTTTTAGAAAAACTAGTTTTTATTATGTATTGATAGATCATAATATAAGAAAAAATTCAAATCATGAAGCTCATAAAGTAAAAAAACTTTTAAAAAAAGAGAATATTAATTTAAAAATTTTTTTAAATAAAAAAAAAATTATTAAAAACATTCAATCAGAAGCGAGAGTCGCAAGGTACGATATTCTTTCAAGTTATTGTAAAAAAAATAGAGTAAAAGTTCTTCTTACTGCGCATAATTTAGAAGATCAGGTTGAAACTTTTTTTATCAGACTTTCTAGAGGTAGTGGATTAAGAGGTTTAGCAGCAATGAAACCACTTAGTAAGCTAAATAATCAAGTAAGTTTATTTAGACCATTACTTGATACTAAAAAGAAATTTTTAATTAAAATTTCTAAAAATATTTTTGGTACATATCTTAAAGATCCATCAAACAAAAGTGAAAAATATTTAAGAACCAAAGTTAGAAATTTAAAAAAACCTCTTGAAAATAGTGGTATAAAATATGAACAAATTTTTAAATCTATTCAAAACCTATCATTGAGTAAAATGACGCTAGATGGATATTTTAATAAAATTTTTAAGGAATTAATTAAAAAATCTAATAAGGAAATTTTGATAAATTTTAGTAAGTATAAAATCCTTAGTAGAGATACCAAAATGGCTTTAATAAATGAATCAATAAAAAAACTCAAAAAAAACTATTACGATCTGAGGTCAAAAAAAGTAGAAAATTTAATTATTAATATAGAAAAGAGTGAATTTAAAAAAAACTCTCTTGGCGGATGTGTTTTTTTTAAAAAAGGTAAAAATTTGTGTTTGAAAGTTGAAAAACTTTAAACTTTTCATATAAATTTGTCACTTTTTGTCGTATTTACACCTTATTAAATGTTAATATACTTGTTTTATTAAAATTAATGATTATTTGAATATAAGATGAATATTAAAAATTTAATAATGTGGGTCATAATAGTCTTACTTTCGGTTGGATTATTTAATATGTTTCAAGATCCAAGCAAAGTTAATACTGAGAGAAATTCATTAGCATTTTCTAATTTTTTAAATGAGGTTGACGCAGGCAGAGTAGTTGAAGTCCAAATTCAAGGAAATAACATTTCAGGTGTATTAGCAGATGGCAAAACATTTAAAACTTATTCACCAAATTATCCAGAACTAGTAGACAAACTCTCCTCTAAGGGAGTAAGCATTGTTGCTTCACCAACAGAAGATAAAATGCCTTCATTATTAGGTATTCTATTATCATGGTTTCCAATGCTCTTGCTTATAGGTGTTTGGATATTTTTTATGCGTCAGATGCAGGGTGGCAAAGGTGGCGCAATGGGATTTGGAAGATCTAAAGCTAAGTTATTAAATGAAGCACAAGGAAAAGTTACTTTTAACGATGTAGCTGGAGTCGAGGAAGCCAAAGAAGAAGTTGAAGAAATAGTTGAGTTTTTAAAAGATCCAAAAAAATTTAGTCGATTAGGTGGAAAAATTCCAAAGGGAGCACTTTTAATTGGCCCTCC
>JGI20155J14468_10004062_pt1 | contig 9967 bp, 9 predicted proteins | sample COG_05_FD_14468 | JGI IMG/M metagenome (IMG submission 14468)
AATTTTCCTTTTGAGCTTTCCTTCTTTAAAATTTCCAAAACAAATTCTTCAATCAGTGGCTCAAAATAAAGCCTATCGCTAGTATCATAATCAGTAGATACCGTTTCTGGATTGCAATTAATCATAATTGTTTCGTAGTCCAATTCACTTAATGCATAACTTGCCTGACAACAGCAGTAATCAAACTCAATTCCTTGCCCTATTCTGTTAGGACCACCACCAATAATTACTACTTTTTCTTTTTCAGTGGGATTAGATTCACAATCATTGGAGTCATCAATGCCGGTATCATATGTTGAATACATATAGGGAGTTTGAGAATCAAACTCAGCAGCACATGTATCAACTTTTTTATAGACAGGAACAATTCCCAACTTATTTCTTTTTACAANAATTTCAGNTAGGGGCTTGTTGGTTAATATAGATATCTGCTTATCGCTAAAGCCAGAGGATTTAATAAATTTAAAAAAACCTTTGTTTTCTAGAGCATCAGATTTTTTTATCTCTTTTTCAATATCAACAATTTCCTTAACTTGCTTTAAAAACCAAGGGTCAATTTTAGTTATTGCGTGTATTTCTTCTGCTGAAAAGCTCATTCTAAAAGCTTCTGCCACATAAAGTATTTTTTGAGGAATGTTTTCAGCAAGCTTTTTTTTCAAATCCTCTTTATTGATAGAAATAGAATCTAAACCATCTAACCCCACCTCTAAGGAGACCAGTGCTTTTTGCAAAGATTCTTTAAAATTTCTTCCAATGGCCATTGTTTCACCAACGGATTTCATAGCAGTGCCAAGCTCTGCTTTTGATTTTTGGAATTTTTCAAATGCAAATCTGGGTATTTTAGTTACAACATAATCAATGGTTGGCTCAAATGATGCTGGAGTGTTTCCGGTGATGTCATTTGTGATTTCATCAAGAGTATAGCCAATAGCTAACTTTGCAGCTACTTTTGCTATTGGAAAACCAGTGGCCTTAGAAGCAAGCGCAGAAGATCGAGATACCCTTGGATTCATTTCGATTACAATCATTCTTCCATCTTTAGGATTAATTGCAAATTGAACATTCGAACCTCCTGTTTCGACTCCTATTTTTCTCAAACAACTAATAGATGCATTTCTCATTACTTGATATTCTTTGTCAGTTAAAGTTAAGGCAGGAGCAACTGTCATAGAGTCACCAGTGTGAATACCCATAGGATCTACATTTTCAATGCTGCAAATAATGATGCAATTATCTTTTTTGTCTCGAACGACTTCCATTTCAAACTCTTTCCATCCTACCAAAGACTCTTCTACAAGAACTTCATGAGTTGGAGATAAGGAGAGTCCATTTTTTAATATTTTTAAGTATTCTTCTTCTGTATTTGCAACTCCTCCACCAGTTCCACCCAAGGTAAAAGAAGGTCTAATAATTACAGGAAGATTTATTTCTTCTAAAATTTTTTTAGCTTGGTCAAAAGAAGTGCAAATTGCTGATCTTGCAGATTCCAAACCTATTTCATTCATGTGTTTTTTGAATTTCTGTCTGTCCTCCGCTTTGTCAATCGCTTCTGCATTGGCTCCAATAAGCTCAATATTGTATTTTTTCAGTATGCCTTTTTTGTGCAGTAACATTGCTGCATTTAAACCTGTCTGGCCTCCCATAGTTGGTAGGATTGCATCTGGCTTTTCTATTCTAATAATTTCTTCTAAAATTTCAGTTGTAATTGGTTCTATATAAGTTTTATCAGCAACATTTGGATCGGTCATAATAGTTGCTGGATTAGAATTAATTAAAATAACTTTATAGCCCTCCTCTTTCAGTGCTTTACATGCCTGAGTTCCAGAGTAGTCAAATTCACAAGCCTGCCCAATAACAATCGGTCCGGCTCCAATAATTAATATGGTTTTAAGGTCATTTCTTTTTGGCATTATATTTTATAACTTTTATAAATTGTTTGAATAAGTAATTACTATCATGAGGTCCTGGACTTGCTTCTGGATGATATTGCACAGAGAAAGCAGATTTATCATTGCAAGAAATCCCTTCAATACTACCATCAAATAAAGATACATGAGTTATATCTATGTCTTTAGGCAAAGTTGATCGGTCAATTTCAAAACCATGATTTTGTGAGGTGATTTCTACTTTTTCAGTAAGTAAGTTTTTAACAGGATGATTTGCGCCCCTGTGACCTTGGTGCATCTTTTTAGTTGTGCAACCTAGTGCGTGACCAAGCAATTGATGCCCCAAACAAATCCCAAAAATAGGAATTTGTTTCTCTAGTATTTTTTGGATACAATTTTTAGCAAATATAGATGTTGCAGCTGGGTCTCCTGGACCATTTGATAAAAAAATACCATCAGGATTTAATTTTTCAATTAACTCAAAAGAACTATCAGCAGGAACAACGGTTATTTTGCAGTCTAGATTAGAAAAATTTCTTAAAATATTTTTTTTAACCCCATAATCAATTGCCACAACATGAACTAAGTGCTTGTTATTTTTGTTGTACCCGGTTTGTTTATCCCAAAGAGCCGTATCCTCCCATTGGTAGGGTTTTTTGCAACAAACCTTTAATGTTAAGTCCAAACCCTTCAACCCTCCCCACTGTTTGCACTGCTCTAAATAAAAATCTTTCTTATTGGAATTGGATTTGTCATGCACAATAGTCCCTTTCATGGAGCCTTTTTTTCTAATTAAGTTAGTTAGTGCCCTTGTGTCTATTCCTGAAATTCCAACAGTGTTATTTTTTTTAAGCCAAACATTCAAATTTTCCAAAGATCGATAGTTAGATGGATCTGTAATTTCTTTTCCAAAAACTACTCCTTTTAACCATATTTTGTCAGATTCAATATCTTCCAAGTTAGTGCCAACATTTCCAATATGGGGAAAAGTAAAATTAATAATTTGATCTGAATAGGAAGGGTCTGTGATAATTTCTTGGTAACCAGTCATTGATGTATTAAAACAAACTTCACCAACAGCATGCGATTCTGCCCCCAGTCCAAAACCTCTAAAAGTGGTTCCGTCTTCTAAAACTAAAATACCTGTGGATTGTTGATTATATAAATATTCAGATTCTGTGGTTATTTCTTTATTTAACAAAAATACAACTCATAGGTTAAAGAATCATTTGTGTAAAAAAAACTTTGGCGGAACATATGAAAAAGACTTAAACTCGTCAAGCAACTAAAGTAGAATAGTGTATAAAAATTCCAATGTCAGAAATATTTAAAAAAATAAACCTATCTTTGAACGAAGCAATAAAGTCAAAAAACTCCGACCGAGTTTTAACCCTTAGATCCATAGTGTCTCAAAAAAAAGATAAAGAAATTGAGCTGAGAACAGGAGATCAAAAAGAAATCTTAGATACTGACATCACAAATATTTTGAACAAAATGATGAAACAAAGGAAAGAGTCCATTGAAATGTATGAAAAAGGTGGAAGACAAGATTTGATAGAAAAAGAAAAGTCAGAAATTGCAATTATAAAAGAATTTTTGCCAGAACAGATGAGCGATGATGAGGTTGCAAAAGCTTGCAATCAAGCTATTTCAGATTCTTCTGCGCAAAGCATCAAAGACATGGGAAAAGTAATGACGGTTTTAAAAAGTAAGTATTTAGGAAAAATGGACTTTGCAAAAGCAGGAAAGATTTTAAAAGAACAGCTGCAAGGATAATGAAGTATCCAAAATCATATCTTGAAGAAATTACACAAAGACTAAAAGTATCAGATGTTGTTGGGTCTACAGTTAAGCTACGAAGAGAGGCAAGGAATTTGTAGGATTGTCTCCGTTCACCAATGAAAAAACACCTTCCTTTACAGTTAATGATGAAAAAGGTTTTTATCATTGTTTCAGTAGTGGTGAGCATGGAGGTATTTTTGACTTTTTAATAAAAATTGAAAAGCTTACTTTTGGTGACGCAGTTAGAAGATTGGCTTCCAAAGCAGGAATGTCAGAATATAAGTTTTCAAAATTAGATGTGGAAACTGAAAAAAAAGTAAAACGATCTGAAAAAATTTTTCAATTATTTTTTAATTATTGTCACAAAAATATTTTTACAGAAGAAAATAAAAGTCATTTAGATTATCTATTAAATAGATCTTTAAAAAAAGCTACTATAGAAAATTTTCAATTAGGTTTTTGTGATGATGGCAATCGTGCAAGTAATCATTTTTTAAAACTTGGATATCACGAAAAGGAATTGATTGAGACAGGGTTGTTTTATTTACACGAGCAAAAAAATATTTTAATTCCAAGATTTAAAAATAGAATTATTTTTCCTATTAAGAATTTATTTGGAGAGTTTATTGGTTGTGGCGGAAGAACAGTGCTGTCTTCAGTTCCAGCAAAATATATCAATTCTCCAGAAACTATTTTTTTTAAAAAAGGAAATAACCTATACAATTTTAATAATGCTAAAAGTGAAAATAAAAATACAGATTATCTTTTGATCGTTGAGGGGTATATGGATGTAGTTAGCCTATACAACCATGATATCAAGAATGTGTGTGCATCCCTGGGAACTGCCATTACTGACAACCAAATAAACCTAGCATGGAGAAATTTTAAAAATATTATTATTTGCTTTGATGGAGATAAGAGTGGTTTTGCTGCTGCTTACCGCGCAGCGGAAAAACTTATCAAAATATCAAAAGCAAATCACACAGTTTCATTTATGATCATGCCCCAAGGTCTAGATCCAGATGACTATGTTGGTAAGTTTGGAAAAGATGGCTTTAACAGTTTAGTTAAGAAAAAAAAAGATATTACAGAATTTATATTTGAATATACTACTAAGCAACTACATGATTACAGCGCCTCCTCACTTGCAGATTTAGAAAAAAGACTAATGGATATTGCAGATACAATTGAAGATGTGATTATCAAAAAATACTATAAAGGATTTTTTAAAAATAAAATTTTTGAAAATTTAATTAAAAAAAATAAAAATAATCTCAATAAGTTTCAGATCTCTAACAAGTTTGATATTGATAGACTGGAGATGTCGGAACTGGAAGTGAAGGAATTTTCTTTATGTCAGTTATTAATTAAATTTCCCAAATTGTTGGAAAAAAATATAGAAAGAATATCAGAAATAGACCTCAGCTTAGAGCTTACTAAAAAAATCCGTACCACTCTTCTGGATATTTCTCTCAATGGAGATAATTGCAATTATGAAAAAATCAAAGAAATTTTGCTTGGTGCTAACATTCAAAATATAGGCACTTTTTTGAAATTTGTGGATGCAAACTCCTTTATGACTAATGTCGATGCCGATACTTTTGTAAGCTTAATTGAAGACTACGAGCTACAATTAAAGAAAATTCAAAAAGATAAGAAAATAGAGGAGTTGGAAAAATCATTTTCTTCCAATATGAGCGAACAGGCTTTAGATGAGCTAATTTCGCTAAAAAACAGTAATAATTTATAGATTTATCTTTTCAAATTTTGAAAAAAAAATATAAGTTCCCAAAGGAAAAACGTGGAAAAATTAATATCCAAATCATTTGAACGACTAATGGAAAAAGGCCTTAGCAGGGGCTTTATTACCTATGAAGAATTGCAAAAATCTTTAGGAAAAAGAAATGCAAATGTTGAAAGTTTAGAAAAATCTGTTTTACATATATTCGATCAAGCAATTTGTTTTGTTAAAAAGAAATCTGATTTTAAAGTTAAAAAATTAGAATCTGAGACTCCAAGCAGCCAAAAAATCAAGATAGAAGCGATGACCCTATTAGAATGTATCTTCGTGAAATGGGTGGAGTGGAGTTATTATCCAGAGAGGGTGAGATTGCAATTGCAAAAAGAATAGAGTCTGGAAAATATGTAATGGTAAGCTCTTTATCAGAAAGTCCAGTCACAGCAAAAAAAATATTTGAGTGGGAAGAAAGACTAATCAATAACGAAATGTTAGTGAGGGATATTATTGATCTTGATACTAATTTTTTAGATGACGATAAATTAAAAAAATCAATTAAAGAAAAAAAAGAAAAAGAAGAAAAGTTAAAGAAAAAAGAATCTAAGGAAAAAGGTGAAGAAACTAATGACACAACTGCTGATATTGTAGATGATGATGACGAATTTAATATTTCATTAGCTTCTTTAGAGATTGAACTAAAGCCAAAAATCTTAGAAACTTTTAAAAATATTTCAAAAAATTATAGAAAATTAATAGCCTATCAAGAAGAGAGCTTGCAATGCATATTGAGCGGTCAAAAATTTTCCGACAGTAAGAAGAAAAATTACGAAAAAATTAAAAAAGAAATCATGGAAGAGATGCTTGGTTTGCAATTTAATCAAGTAACCCAAGAAGATCTAGTCGCTTTGAATTATAATGAAAATAAAAAAGCAATCAATCTAGACGGGGATTTAATGCGTGCAGCTCTTAAATATGGAATTTCAAGAGATGATTTTATTAAATTTTATGTTGGCAACGAGCTAAATCCTAATTTTGAATCTTTTTTAAGTGGAGATAAAAATTGGTCTAAATTTTTTAAGAACGAACAAAAATTATTTAAGGTATCAAGAGAAAAACTTACGGAGTTAAGTAAAAATATTGGAATTTCTATTTCAGATTTTAAAATTTTAGTAAATAAAATTAAAAAAGGTGAAAGAGAGTCGAGAATTGCAAAGAAAGAAATGATCGAGGCCAATTTGAGATTGGTGATTTCTATTGCAAAAAAATATACTAATCGTGGGCTTCAATTTTTAGACTTAATTCAAGAGGGAAATATTGGTTTAATGAAAGCCGTTGATAAATTTGAGTATAGAAGAGGGTATAAATTTTCAACTTACGCAACTTGGTGGATTAGACAGGCAATAACAAGATCTATTGCTGATCAGGCAAGAACAATTAGAATTCCAGTCCACATGATAGAAACTATTAATAAAATTGTAAGAACTTCTAGACAAATGATGAGTGAGTATGGAAGAGAGCCTACCCCTGAAGAGCTATCTAAAAAATTAGCCATGCCTTTGGAAAAAGTTAGAAAAGTTCTTAAAATTGCAAAAGAACCAATTTCATTAGAAACTCCAGTGGGAGATGAAGACGATAGTAGCTTAGGAGATTTTATTGAGGATACTAATGCTTTAATTCCTGTGGATGCAGCAATTCAAACAGGATTAAAAAATTCAACCACAAAAGTTTTGGCATCTCTTACACCAAGAGAAGAGAGGGTATTGAGAATGAGATTTGGTATTGGAATGAATACTGACCACACTTTGGAAGAAGTTGGGCAGCAGTTCTCTGTTACCCGAGAGCGAATTAGACAAATTGAAGCCAAAGCTCTTAGAAAACTTAAGCATCCAAGTAGATCAAGACAGTTAAAAAGTTTTTTAGACAATTAATCTGTTTTTCTTTTTTTTAAGAGGTGGTATAAAAAATTTAAGGGCCTGTAGCTCAGTTGGTTAGAGCCCCCCGCTCATAACGGGGTTGTCCGGGGTTCAAATCCCTGCGGGCCCACCAAAATTCATGAAAAAACCTAATTTTCAAAGCTATCTATTACTTTTTATTCTTGCCGCCATATGGGGGTCAGCTTTTTTTAACTACAAAATTGTACTAAGAAGTTTTGATATTTTTACCTTAGCTTCCGGAAGACTATTTTTCGCAAGTATATTTTCAGTTGCTATATCAGTTTTTTTTTTAAGCTCAGTAAAATTAAAAGATTTTTATTCCAGGGATTTTTATTGGTTCTTGTTAATTGGGCTAATAAATTACGCTATTCCTTTTGTGTTTATCGCAATTGGTATTGATAAAATGAGCAGTGGATTGGCTGCATTACTTATGTCGGCTGGACCTTTTTACGCGATCATTCTGTCCCATTTTCTCACGGATGATAAGTTTAATAGATTTAAATTTATAGGAACTTGCATTGGTTTTTTGAGTGTTTCAATTTTAGTTTATGACCAAATCTATATTACTGAAAATACTAATTTAATTTCTGTTTTGTTTGTGATGGGCGCATCATTTTTTTATATTATTGGAGGTTTGATCATAAAAAAAATTACTACTAGATATAACAATGAAACCATAACCTGTTTTTCCATGATATGGGCAACTTTATTATTAGCTCCACTTACTTTTTATTTTAACCCCAATTTAATTGGAATGACATTTCATATAGAAAGTTTTTATAGCCTAATTTATCTGGGAATTGTTTCGACTGCGATTGCTTTTTACATAAGAGCAAAACTAATTATTAACAATGGATTAGTATTTATGTCCCAAGTTTCATTGCTGCTACCAATTTTTGGTGTTTTTTTTAGCTATCTTTTTTTAAAAGAAGCATTTTACCCAAGCATGGCAATCTCATTAGTATTTTTGATTATGGGTCTATTTATTTTGCAAAAAGGATATAAAAAAAATAAGCCTTAGTTATTGGTAATATATTCATTTAGACTTTGAATCAGTCCTTCAAACTTTTTATTAGCAATGATGGAAGCAAACTCTTCTCTTTGGGTTCTGGCCAGGCTCAATCCTTCCACAACTAAATCTCGTATGATTAAATTACCATCCACTAAAAAAACTCTCCAATCAACCGCAATTTCTTGCTTATCTTTTAATGATACAATTTTAGAATTAACCAGAACATAGTTATCACTAATTTTTTTAGAACCGGTTATTTTTACTTCTTGGTCTGAGTAGTCCTTTAGTTTATTGGATAAGTTTTTAGAAAAAAAAACTTTAAAAGTAGAGACAAATTCAGAAATTTGTTTATCAGAAAGGTTTTTTCTTTCCTGACCAAGAGTGTATTTTGCCAAACCTGCTACATCAACCGTATTGAGGGCTAATTTTTCTAACTGTTTCCTTTTATCTTTATCACTAATAGCCTTATCAAGAATGATTTTTTTTGCATTCTGAGTTGTTTCTAAAATAAAATTCTCAGCATTTTTTTCAAAAGCAAGACTGCTATTCGAGAAAAATACAATCAAAGCCAATGATAGTACTATTTTTTTTATCATGTATTTAAATTAGTTTTTTATTTAAAATTTTTCCATTCATCTTCTGATCCGGATGAATTGGAAATAAGATTTTCTCTTTTTTGTAAGTACAAACTTCTAACAGTAGAGTATAAATCTACAGAATTTTTTTCTAAGGTTTCAAAATTTTTTAAATTTCTTGCTCTAAAGTCAACGTTATCAAATCCTCTTTCGACGTAATAAGTGCTATCTCCAAAATTATTGTCTAAAACTGTTTGGTCACCAACTGTTGTTAAGTAAAAAGGGTCAAGTAAAGTGTTAGCAACTTTTCCTGCAGCATCTCTAATTGTAGTTGGACCAAATACAGGAAGCATTAGATAACAACCATTTCCCACACCCCAGAAGCCCAAAGTTTGCCCATAGTCTTCTTGGTCAAGTTTTTTAAATCCTAATTTTTCAGCTGGGTCAAATATCCCCAAAATTCCAACCGTTGTATTTATTAAAAGCCTTCCACTATCATTGTAAAAATTTTTAAAATTTCCTTGCAAAAAATGATTTGGAATAGTTACAGTGTGCGAAACATTAGACGTCACGTTTCTTACCCCTTTTTGAATTGTATTTGGAAGGTATGAGTATCCTTTTGCAACTGGTTTAAATATGGCTCTGTCTAATCCTTGATTAAAAGAAAAAACCCCCCTATTTATTTTTTCAAAACAGTCTTTTGTATCTGCAAATGAATTTGTTGCAGACGTGAGAATAAAAGCTGATAATACTAATTGAATTAAAAATTTCATTTTTTTTTAAAGTTTTTATAGTCTATATAGTTATTTGTTCTATATAATTATTTGTAAGGTAATTTAAACAATTAAATTATAATGAAATTCGTAAAAATTCCATCTCCTAACTTTGATATGGTACAGGCAAGACCTTTAAAGTATATAATTATCCATTACACCGGAATGAATTCTCAGAAAGATGCAATCAAAAAATTGCAATCAAGAGTTGCAAAAGTTAGCACTCATTACTTGATATCTAAAAAAGGAGTTATTTATCAGATGGTT
>JGI20155J14468_10004069_pt1 | contig 9955 bp, 10 predicted proteins | sample COG_05_FD_14468 | JGI IMG/M metagenome (IMG submission 14468)
TTAATGCAGTAGACATTTTTTCATAATGCTCAGGTTTCAACATTCCTTTTTGAGGAAATGTTAAAACAAAAATTGGATCATTTGGAATATTATTCCAATCAATTAATTGTTCGACTACATAATTATTTGCTTTAAAGGGCAAAACATTTCCTACAACTTCCATTTCAAACTGCTTTTCTTCAGAAAGTTGTTGAATTTGTGGAAGTTTACGAAAGTTAGATAACGTATAAGATTTCATGGAGGGAGTATCTTTCCATATTGATTTTTGATAGGTCATTTTATGACTAGTAGTGAAACCCTTGTTAAATGTTACATCAATTTTACGCACGAAAAATGAGTGATATTTTTTTAAAATAAGGCTGATCGCTTAACATTTTATTCTAGAAAATAGAACAAAGGAGGAAGACAAATTATGAGCGAAGGCGATATTTCACAAATTTCTGTTGGCGAATTTGAAACTGTTTCGCAATTATTAGCATCATCAGAATCACTTCAATTAGCATTTATCATAATGATAGTTGGAATAATTGCAATTGCTGCTGCGTATAGAAAATTTTCATCATTAATTAAATCAAAAAAAATTTTTTACACTAGACCACATTTATCAAAATTTGTACAAAATGCAGTATTACCATTTTTTGCAATTGCATTAATTTCATCAACAAATGCATATATTCAAACTTCAGAATTATTTGAAAATGATTCTAATTCATTAACAATGGAATTAACTCCAGAAGAAACTTTTGCAAAAATTCTTAATACTTTTAATATTTTAGTTATAGGATATACTATTTCTCATTTAATTCCCATTATGCTTACAAAACGTGATAAATCAATACTTGAGAAACAAGATTTTGGTATGTGGTATGATATGCAAGGTTTTTCTGATGATGATAATCTTTTTCATAAATTATACAAGTGGGTTCCACCAACACTTACACCAGAAGATTTTACTGATGAAGAATTTAAAAAATTATGTAAAACAAAAGAAGGAATTATTCAATTAGAACAATATCGTAATTCTAAGGGAAATCCTATTGGAAGTTATGAAAAATTAATTACTGATCCATTTCAAAAATGGAAAGAATCTGAAAGAGCAAAATATTTAAAATATTTTAACAATTGTGTTACTGGAAATAATCAGTCAGGAAGAAAATTAAAACCAGGAACAAAACCTGATGAAATATTTGCAATAGACATATGGAGAGAAGAGAAGAGAATTAATGGTTTTGAGCCATTAATTCCTAGTAATAGACCACCTGGATATGCACGGAAGAAAAGAGAAGGTATTCCTAAATCATTTAAACAAATTTTGCCAGTAGGGATTTTTCTTGCGACAATTTTAGGAGTTGTGTCTTGGTGGGGGGTCGATTTGTTTGTATTAGCAACAGCTACAGGTGGTTTAGCAATTGGTATCGGTTTAGCTCTACAAGAGACGATGCAGAATTATTTTGCATACTTGATGATTAGAAAAGACAATATTTTCAGAGAAGGAGAAAGAGTTCAATTAGAATCTGGCTATAATGGAATTGTTCATAAAATAACACCTAGAGTTACATATGTCAGAGATGCATTACATGAGTCAGTAGCAATAATTCCTACAAGACAATTGGTTACAGCACAAATTATCAATTATACAAAGGAAAACAAGCTAGTTCCAGCACTAGTTACAGTTGGTGTTTCATATCTTAATGATCCAAAACAGGTGGCAGCAATTTTAGTTAAAATTGGAAAACGTGGTATGAGTGAAATTAAAGATGCTAAAGGAAGACACCTAGTTCGACAAAATAGATGTCCGTATTTGGATGAAAATAAATCAAGTTGTGGTTGTGATAAGGACTTACATGTAGATATATCACAACCAGTTGTACGATTTAATCAATTCAATGATTCTGCTTTGGATTTTTCAATGTGGTTATACGTAAAGGATTATGGATCACAATTTAAAACAAAAACAGATCTAAGAATGATTATGTATGAAGAATTTAAAAAATATGATATTAGAATTCCATGGCCAATTAGAACTGTGTATCAAGGGGATGAAAAGAAAGAGCAAGTAGAAATTGATGAAAAAGATGAATTTAGAAATAAAGTAATTGATGAATACGGATTAGGTGATTTAGGTCGTGGCGAAGGCGACGAATAAGAAAAATTTCTCAAAACTTAAGAATCCCTTTAAATCATATTTTCTTATTGAGTAAATTAACAGTAATTTCAGGAAAATCTTCTGAAAATTTAGCAAAAGAATTATCAAAAAAAATTAAGGCAAATTTTGTGAAATCAGAAATTAGGATATTTCCTGATGGTGAAAGTAAAATAACATTGATTGGTAAAATATCAAAAAAGAAATCTATTGTTATACAATCAATATATCCACCTGTAGATACTAACTTAGTTCAAGCATTATCATTAATTACTAAAGCTAAAGAGAATTCATCAGAAGTAATTGCCGTAATTCCATATATGGGGTATGCAAGACAAGATAGAGAATTTTTATCTGGTGAAGTTGTTACAATGAAAGTACTTGGTAAATTATTCAAGGGTGCTGGAGCATCAAAAATAATTGTCGTAGATATTCATAGTTTAATTGGATTGAAGTATTTTAGTATCAAAACAAANAATGTAACTGCAATTCCTGATCTTGTAACATATTTTAAGAAATTGAGCCTAGAAAATCCTTTAGTTGTATCACCAGATCAAGGGGGGAAAGAAAGAGCAAAAGAATTTGCAAAAGAATTCAATTCAGACTATATTGCATTAGAAAAGACTAGAGATAGAAAAACAGGTAAAGTAAAAATTAAAACAAAAAATCTAAAAGTAGTTGAAAATAGGGATCTAATTTTAGTTGATGATATGATAAGTACAGGTGGCAGTATTATCAAAGCTACACAATTTCTTAAAAAACAAAAATGTAAAAAAGTCTATGTTGCATGCACTCATGGACTTTTAATGAATGATGCTGAAAAGAAAATAAGAAAAGCTGGAGTTACAAGTATAATTAGTACAAATACAATTCCAGGAAAAACATCTAAAGTGATATTTCAAAAACTATTGCAAAGGCAATAATGTAATGCCAGAAAGTTTTTTTGTTTTATCAAAAGATTATTTAGAACTTGCAATTGATGAAATAATTTCAATTGTTAAAATGTATGACAGATTTGCTAAAATAAAAATAATTTCAAATTTAATTATTATTCAATCTAAAACAAATTGGAAAGAAATTACAAAACGTGCTACATTTGTAAAAATTTCTGGACAAATATTAAGAAAAATGTCAGGATTATTTTTAGATGAAGAGAATTTTCAGGTTCTTAAAAATACGAAAAGTTTTGTATGCAGAGTAGTTAATTTATCATCAAATGAATTGAATACATTGGAATTAGAGAATTCTATGGGTGACATGATATCTAAATTTACGCATGCAAAAGTAAATTTAAAAAATCCGGATATCACTGTATATCTAATTTTTACAAATGAAGAGAATTTTTTTGGTTTTTCAGAAAAAAATCAAGTTAAAGAACGTCCTAAAAAAAGTAAAAAATATCCTCATGAATTAGATTGGAAATTAACAAGAGTCATGATAAACTTAATCGGATTAAAAAAAGGTGAAACTATATGTGATCCATTTTGTGGTACAGGCACAACATTATTAGAATCTGAATCTATGGGCATCAATGCAATTGGAATAGATTTTGATGAAAAAATGTGTGATATGAGCAAAGAAAATCTTAAGTTGAATAATTATAAATCAAAAATTTTGAACTCAGATTTTCAAGAATTAATAAAAATTTCAAATGATTTCAATGGAATTGTTACTGATTTGCCATATGGTAGATCTTCAAAATCATCAGAAAAACCTGAAGAAGTTTTGAAAAGATTTATCTCAATTATTCCTAAAAGTAAGAAAGTTGCTATAATGTATAAAAAAGAATTAGATTCTAAAATGAAATTAAAGGGTTTGAAAAAATATCAAATCTATAGGCATAAAAGTCTCACAAGAACTATTCTGATCAAATGAAACTAGTATTTTTAGGAACATCAGCTGCACAGCCAACAGAAAAAAGAGGATTGTCGTGTATATGTTTAGAAAAAGAAGGTGAGATTCTAATGTTTGATGCAGGTGAATCAGCACAAATTTCATATATGAAATCAGGTTTAGGGTGGAATAAAAAAATGAAATTATTTGTAACACATCTACATGGAGATCATTGTGTAGGTATTCTTGGATTATTACAAACAATGTCAATGCAAAATAGAACAGAATCTTTAGAAATTTTTGGTCCTAAAGGTATTGATGAATTTCTTGCAGCTAATATTAAAATATTAAATTTTGGATTACCATTTTCTATTTTAATTACAATTGTAAATGAAGGAATAATTTTTGAAGATAAAAAATTTTTAATTCATGCAGCAAAAGCAAATCATTCAATAACTGCATTTTCATATTTATTTGAAGAAAAAGATAAACCAGGAAGATTTAATGTAGAAAAAGCAAAGGAATTAGGCATACCTGAAGGTGAATTATGGAATAAACTACAAAATGGGGAAAATGTCACAAATAATAATAAAATAATTAAACCTGAACAAGTATTAGGGGAAAAACGTCCAGGGAAAAAAATTGGAATTTCAGGAGATACAATGCCAACAAAAGAGTTAGAAGAATTTTTTGATGAATGTGATTACTTAGTTTTTGATTCCACATTTCTTGATGAGGAAAAACAAAAAGCGCAAGATACTTGCCATTCAACAGCAAAACAAGCTGCTGAGCTAGGAAAGAATGCAAATGTAAAAAATTTAATTCTTACACATTTTTCTGCAAGATATAAAGATGAATTAGGACATAAAATTGAAGCGGAACAAATTCATAATTCAGTTATTACTGCAAAAGATCTTTTAGAAGTAGAAATTAATTAATTTGAAATATATTTTTTATGAAATTGAATGGATCAAATTTAGGTACTTGATTTACAAGAATTTCTTTAGATGAATCACTTGATTCCACAATTTGAGTTTTAATATTGTCTCCAGTTTCTGTAATACCTTCAGAAATTTTTTCATTAACATTTTCTACTAATTTNTCTCCAGTTTCTGTAATACCTTCAGAAATTTTTTCATTAACATTTTCTACTAATTTNTCTCCAGTTTCTGTAATTCCCTGATAGACACTGTCACTAACACNTTGTATTGTTTGATCTATTGAAGAATCTAATCTGTTCTCAGCAGAATTAGTAACTTTTGAGTTTAAAGCATCAATATCATTTTTTAGTGAATCAGCTAATAATGCGGATGTGCTTGGAAATAATGAAGTTATTTCTGTAGAAAACATCATTCCACCTAAAACTAAAACACCTGCAATTATGCCTAATTTGATTAACATTTCATTATAATCCAAAAAAATAGATTTTAAATTCAAACTAAAAAAAATAATCAAAAATGAGTGAATTTTCTTAACTAATTTTATTTAATCAAAAACTATCCAATCAATAATTGCATCAATATTAGATGATGATATTGTGACTTTAATTGGTCCCAGTGGTGATTCATCAGATTCCTCACAAATTGCTATTTGTTCAACAAATGCTGCTTGCTTATTGAGATAAAACCATGTTGTATTACCCTGTAAATTATCTTCTAAAGAACGTAAATAATTTTTTTGTAATTTATTATTTTGAATAAATTGATAAATTTTTTCAAATGATCTCAATTCCTTTGATTGTGCATTAATTGAAAAATTATTATTTTTAATGATTGAATAAGGAAAAATATTAGATATAGCTATTTCAATTTTTTCTATAGATTCAGAAGGATTTATTGTGCAAAATATTTCTATTTTGCAACTAAGACTTGGAATATTCATTTAATCCATCTTTGAATTACTTCATATGATTTTTTTATTAATTCATCTTTTGTTAAACCAATATTTGATATTGCATAATCTGATAATGCAATAGAATTGCTAATACCAACACCTAATTCGCGATTATCTCTTTCATTGAAATGTTCTTTTGTTTGTGGATCATCGGATCTTCCTCTTTTTTGCAAGAAACCAAATCTAGTATCTGTAGATGCATGAATTGCTAATAATTTTACAATTCCAAATTTTTTAAGAACTTGTATTTCATCATTTGATCTAACTCCATCAATTAATAATACATTTACACTAGAAGATTCTATTTCTGATTTAACTAATTCAGCTATTGCACCAGGTCCATTCTTTTCTCGAAGTTCTAACATTAATTTTCCAAGATTCTCTCTAGTTGCTTCTAAATTTCTTTTTTTAGCTTCATTTCTTACTGCATTTCCTAAATTAATAATCTCATAGCCTTTAGATTTCAAACCTTCAGCAATTGTAGATTTACCAGCACCAGGCATGCCTGTTAAACATACAAGTAATTTACTCAACATATATCAAAAAAAATACTCGTCTATGAAGTTAACTATTAGATAATATGTAATAATAATGAAATTAATATAAAATCAAATAAAAAATGATTAGTGATAAAATAATGAAACAAATTATTTCTAAAATTGCAAAAACAACAATTCCATCTAAAATAATTCAAAAATCAAAAAAAGAAATTGCAGATAATGTATACAAATTAGTTGAAAAAGAGATTCAAAAATACTCTGAAGTAGTAGAGATAGAATTTGGAGGCTCATACGCTAAAGATACATGGCTATCAAAAAATGCAGATATTGACATTTTTATTAAATTTAAAAAAGAAATTTCTGAAGAGAAATTAGAAATTATTTCAAAAAAAATAGGTTTTGAATCATTAAAAAAATATTCTCCATATGTTAGATATTCTCAACATCCTTACGTTGAGGCAAAAATTGAAGAAACAAAAATAAACATAGTACCATGTTATGATGTTAAAATTGGTGAATGGAAAAGTGCTGCAGATAGATCACCATTTCACACTAAATTTATGAAAAAATCATTAACATTAAAAATGAAAAATGAAGTTAGAATTTTAAAGACATTTTTAAAATCAAATAGAATTTATGGTGCAGAAATTGCAAAACAAGGTTTTAGTGGATACATTTCAGAAGTTTTAATTTTAGAATTTGGAAATTTTGAGAATTTAATTAAATCAATGACAAAAATTAAAGAAAAACAAATTATTGGAAAAACATCAAAATCTTTTGATACAGCAATAGTTGTGATTGATCCAATTGATAGTAATAGAAATTTAGCTGCTGCAATTTCAAATGAAAACATAGGAAAATTTGTTCTTAGTTGTAGGGCGTTCAAAAATAAACCAAGTTTAGAATTTTTTAAAAATAAAAAATCAAAAATATCAAATAAATTTTGGAATAATTTACTAATTGTAAAATTTGAATTCAAAAGTAGAAGTGCAGATATTATTTGGGGACAAATTAAAAGAGCAACATCAACATTGTCCACACAGTTAGAATTAGGAGGATTTACTGTAATTAGAAGTAAAGCACATACAGATGAACATAAAGAGGCATATCTCATATTCTTTTTAGAGTCTACAATCATCAGTGAAATATATCAAAAGAAAGGGCCAGAATTTTTTAGAGATAATAGTTCACATAGTTTCATTTCTAAGAATCTTAAGGATGGTGAATTAGTATGGGTTGGTAATGATGGGAAAATAATTTCATTAGAAAAAAGAAAACATGTCAATGCAGAAAAATTTATGAAAGAATTTTTGAAAAAAAATCTCAAAGTAGGCATACCAAAAGGTCTTCATAGTGATTTTAAACGAGGTTTTAAGGTATTTTTAGGAAATAAGACTCTAAGTAAATCAATTAAAGAGGAGATATCTGAAGTGATTTCAGTAGATGGCACAATCCTTCATTTCAATTAAAAAATTTACAGAGGAACCACACTCAAAAATTTTAGGGTATCCAAACGCAACTAATCGTCAAATTAAATCAAGAATTAATGAATTAGAAAAATTAAAAATCAAATCAATTTGTTTAACAGGTCCTACTACAATTGGAAGTTTAAAAATTTTAGGAAAGGGATACGTTGGAGTTGTTGTACTTGCAAAAAGGGGAAACAAAGAAGTTGCATTAAAAATTAGACGGACTGATTCACAAAGAGAAAATATGAAAAATGAATCAATATTGTTAAATTTAGTAAATACAGTTAGTGTTGGTCCTAAAATGATTGATGTTAGTAAAAATTTTTTAGTTATGGAATACATTGAAGGAGAAAAATTTAGTGACTGGATTGAAATGTTAAAGGGTTCGGGTCGTGCAAAAAAATTGAAATCTACAATTAAAAATGTTTTAGAAGATTGTTATAGATTAGACCAAATTGGATTTGATCATGGTGAACTAAGTAATATTTCAAAACACGTTATTGTTGGTAAAAATAAAACAAGTTTAATTGATTTTGAAAGTTCTAGTACAAAAAGAAGACCTTCAAATGTAACCTCAATTACTCAAGCATTTTTTATTGGATCAGGTATTGCAAAACAAGCTCAAAAAATTTACAAAAATTCATCTAAAGAAAAAATTATTGATGCACTAAAATCATATAAACAAGAAAAAACACGAGATAATTTTGAAAAATTACTAGCAATTTTAAAAGTATAATGGGATCAGCAGGATTTGAACCTGCGACCACTAGCCCCCCAGGCTAGTATCATACCAAGCTAGACTACGATCCCTAGTCTCACAGGCACAAAATGAAATTATTAAATCGTCCTATTAACAAATAGAAACTGTGAAAATTTGTAATATTTGTCATAAAATTTCAGCAACTGATAAAGATCACACAGATTGTATTCAAAAAAGAAGTATTGAGACAGAAGATCAAGATTTTAAAAATAGTATTGCAGAGAAATTGAATTTATCAAAAAATAATCAAGATTTAGGTGTTGAAGTAAAAGCTATTCTAGAACATCTAACTAGAGAAAAAGAACAAGAAGATCATCATAACCATTTTGATAATCTTTCTTTTTCAAAATCAAGTTTTTTAGATAAATTATTTTTAGTGGATTCTGTTAATTTAGTAGAAGGCTTTTGATTTGTAAACATATCTACTTCAAGAATTGATGCAGTATCCCTACCTGATTCTAAAAAGCATCCACCCTTACCATCAAATAAAATAACTTTTTCTTTTAATTCAAGTTTTGATATAATATTTTTTGCAACTGTTATTCCTTCACCCTCTGCAAAAATTCCTGCTTTAGGCACTGCAATTGTATCAGTAACTTGTAAACTTGTAATATCACCAACTGCAAAAATATTTTCAAATGGTGTTTTACAATCTCTATCAATTGGAATAAATCCGGGAGATTTTGCTAAGTTACAATCATAAATTACTTTAGGTGCTATATGTGGAGGAATTGCTAAAAGTATATCAAAATCAAATTCATCATTTTCAAAAACTAATTTTTTAGATTCAACATGTTTAATTTTTTGAGAATTATGAAAAATAATTTTCTCTGAATTTACTAAATCAAGAATTTGTTTACTTACTTCAGGGCCTGCAGCTGGTAATGTTATTGGTGCAGGACTGTAAAAATCAATTTGTATAGAATCTCGTATTCCTCTGTTTCTAAGCATTGAATCAACTAGTAAACTAGCCTCAAAAGGTGCTGGTGGACATTTGTAAGGCATTCCCATAATAGCAATAGCAATTTTTCCAGATTCTATTTTGTTTAATTTTTCATTAATTTCATTAAGTTGATTATGATCATACAAATTAAATCCATTTTTTACCAGACCAGGTATTTTTTCAGGTACTAATACTGCACCCATAGAAATAATTAAAAAATCAAATAAAATGTTTTCAGATTTTGTTTTTACAAAATTATTTTTTGGATTAATTTCAATAATTTCATCTTTGATAAAATTAATTTGTTTTTTTGGCAGTTCGTTTAATGATCCAATTGAATTTTCAAAAGTTCTAGTCCCATTCATTATCCATAATTTTGCATATCCAACCATAAACCAGTCTTTTTTATCTATA
>JGI20155J14468_10004070_pt1 | contig 9951 bp, 4 predicted proteins | sample COG_05_FD_14468 | JGI IMG/M metagenome (IMG submission 14468)
CATGGTGTCTCGGTTTCTTTCGACTCGTTCTTCCCGAGACGAAGACGACAAGAGCACCCCCATTACGAATATGCCGCGCGATAAAAAAAGAAACGCATCACAACGAGACGAACGAACCTTCCTGGAACGCTACGCGATGTGGTCGCACCAAAATCCACTCCTCGCGTTGACGTGCATCGTCCTCGTCGCCGTCGGATGCATTTTAACCGTCGTTTTGAACGACGAGTTACAATTCGTGGAAACGAACGATCGAGAGTGGGTTATTTTGAAAGATGGGATCACCAGCGATGCGGATGCAGCCGCAGAAGGCACGAGATTGGTCGAAGAGTACGTTTATTATTATTAGTCGTCGCCGCGCATCGCATCGTATCTTGACCTTTGCTGTCGACCGAAAGATGTTTGGGGAATGTCGAAGTTTTATCCGTGGGAGTGTATTCCTTCTTCTCTCGAAAAATCGATTCGTCATCAGACGTGAATGAACAAAAACGCAAGGACAAAGCTTCCTCTTTTCCTTTTCGGAGAGATGCGTGCGCTTCATCATCGGATGATGTGTGTTCGAGAGAGATTAAGAGAGAGTTCTTCGACAAATTTCCCCTAAAGAGGAAGGAGGGAAGGTTTTGTTGTCTTGAGCGTTGCGAAGGAAAAGGACTGACATTTTATACATATATTCTTTATATAATCTCAAAAAACTTTACGACAACACAGGTATTCATCCTCGGATGTAATTTACGAGCGAGGCGAGGAGTCGCAGAGAGGCTCTCTGTTTTTCCAATTCGTCAGTAACGACGGCGCCGAGACGGTGTTTACGAAGGCGAACTTGTTGGCGATGCGGGAAATTCACCGAATCGTCGTCACGCATCCGAAATATAAACAGTATTGTCAGTTGAAAGACCCAAAAGTGATGAAAGATGATATTACCGACGATATCGAGAAGATTTATAGCAACTCCTCTGTGAGTTATTTAGACGTGTGCGTGAAACCGTTGACGCCGGTGAGCGTGTTTTTTCCTCCAAACGGCGAAGGCGAGTTGGTCGAGGATATCGACGCAGTCGTCAGGGAGATTGGGAGCGAGGAAAATAAGAAAATGTACGGATATTTCTTAGATGGAGCGTTCGATGTGCAAACGTTGGTAAATGGAGCCACTCGCGCGCGGTATCCGATGGGCGCGCCGGTTATCGGGTACAGTTCGCAAGAAGATAGAGAGAGAGAACAAGGCGTAGTTATAGGCGAGGCGATTTTGGACGACATAGAGAAAGAGTTGTTCAATCGATACGCGATGAAAGCTAAGTTTCTGAGCACGCCGTATATGAATAAAGCGATAGATAATAAACCGTACGAAGAAGCCGATGGTGAAAAGGCAAACATGCAAACGAGATGGTACGCGGGGTACTTGCGTTCGAAAGACGCGGCGAATGTGATAAACTTTGACTTGGCGTGGGCGTTTGCGTCCATTCTAGCCGTATGGTGTTACATGGCATTTCACACTCGGTCGTTCTTCATCGCCAGTCTTGGAATGTTTGAAATCATCTGCTCGTTTCCAGTGGCTTTGTTCATTTACAAGCTCATTTATCGCATCGAGTACCTCGGCAACGTACAAATTTTATCCATCTTTGTGGTGCTGGGTGTTGGCGCAGATGATGTTTTCGTCTTTTACGACGCGTATAAACAGTCGCAATTTGAACCTAGAGAAACGGTTTCAGGTTCGACGTTGACCAGAGTGTTGTATACCTCTCGAAGAGCATCTAAAGCAATCTTCGTGACGAGTTTCACGACCATGGGCGCCTTTTTCGCCACGAGTTTATCCGAAGTCATGCCGATTTCCGCGTTTGGAATTCTAAGCGCGACAATGATTGCCGTTCTGTTTGTAGTAAACGTGTTCATGTTTCCACCGGCTTTGTTTCTGTACTCTCTGTATTTGGACAAATACAAAGTGTGTTGCTTTTGCACGAAAGCAGATTACAAGAGGACTGAAAGGTACGATTTAGAGACGGCGACGACCACTTTATCCATGGCATCTTTGGGAGACGTCGTCGCTGTCGATGAAGAGAATACCAAAGAGAAAACTGACGACGAAAGTAAGGAAGGAGGGATGAGCAAAGGAACAGAAGCTGCAACGAGCGGCGGTGGCGGCGGCGAGGACAACGCGTCATCGAATATACCGAGACCGATGGATACGCTCGACTCCGAGGCGAACATCAAACGCTTACGCCCAATTGAACGATTCTTCCGAAACCAGTTCTACGCGTTCATAAGTTACCGTCCAGTTTGTTATATTGTCATAGCTGCCTTCTTAACGTTGCTAGGAGTTTCGTTAAAACTCGCGCTCGAACTCGAAACGCCCGCGCAGCAAGAGCAGTGGTACCCGACGGCGCATTTGATGCAAGCGTACGCGAACGATCGCACACGCTTTTCGGTTTCCGCGGATGACCGAGTCGTACCTTTGGATATCTGCTTTGGCGTTTACGGTATGGATACGTCGAGAGCGAACCATTGGGACATCGAACAGCTTGGCAAGTTGCAACTAGACGAAACGTTTGATATCACTCTGCCGGCTTCGCAGCTTCACTTCTTACACGCGTGCGAGGCTTTGCGAATCGCACCATGCGACGCGAGCGGATGTCAAGATGGCCTGTTAGTCATGTCTCGACCAGTTATGTCGTCGTCAGACGATGCTGATACCGAGGGAGAAGAAGTGGATGCCACGCAAAAGAGCCTCGACGAACAAACTGCCAGCGGCGTGAGTTGTTTCATGGAATCGTTCAAAACGTACATCGAAGACGAACGCAATCTCGTGTTTCCAATCGAAGATAAGACGACATTTCTCGAAGAATTGTGGCGTTTTCGAGCAGATCCTCGGTTTTACGTTTTCAAAAACTCGATCGGTTTCTTACCGTACGATGAAACGAAACCAATCGTCCCCGGCGAGAACGAACTCGACATCTTCTTCGTCAAAGTGACCGTGCAAACCACGTTGAAGTACCCGACGACTGCGAAGGTTGCTCGACCCGTGTTTCGAGTCTGGGAGGCGTGGGTGAAAACAATGAACGAGGAAGCTCCGCCTGGAATGCAAAACGCCATACAAACCGCTTACACTACGTGGACGTGGATGGTCACGCAAGAAGCGTTGGTCCGCAACACTTTCCAAGGCGTCACCATCTGTTTCGTCATGGCATATCTCGTTCTCGTCCTTTCCACCATGAACTTTCTCACGGGCGCAATTGCAACCGTCACCATCGCCGGCGTCGTCGTTACCGTCATGGGCGTCGGCGTTCGAGGGTTCATGGGATGGGATTTAGGCATTGGCGAATCCATCGCCGCGGTGATTTTGATTGGCTTATCGGTCGATTATTGCGTGCATTTAGCCAACGCGTACACTGAAGCACCTGAGCTGTTTGCAAAAACTCGAGGCGAGAAAACGCGAAGAGCGTTGATGATTATGGGCGTCAGCGTCACGGCTTCGGCGATGACTACCGTCATTTCCGGGTCGATGTTGTGGTTGTGCGTGTTGAAATTTTTCTCGAAGTTTGCGTTTTTAATCACCATGACGATTACGAGCAGTTATTTGTGGTCGATTTTGTTCTTGCCGGCGGCGTTGATTTGCTTCGGACCAGAAGGCGACAGATGGAGTTTAGAACCCGCTGTGAAGAAGTTGAAAAGATGTTGGTCGAGAAGAGTAAAGGGAGGAAACGTTCAGGCGATGGCGGCGTAGGTGTAAAATTTTTAGAGGAGGTTGAGGAGGAAATTAGAAAAAAAAATGGAAAGTCATAGCAGCGAAATCTATTCGGCAAAGTGCGCACGCAGAAGAGTAGACATAATGAAGAAAGCTTTTGTTGAAGAGCTATTAGCAATTGTTATGTGTATGTTATTTAATATTAGATTAATATTACAAAGGTATAAATGAATGAATTAGTCGTATACAAGCGAGATTGTTTCGCAATTTACATCAACTCTCGATCGAGACTTCGCTTGGCAGCACCGAGTTGGTTTTCTTCCCCTTCTTCGCGATTCGTATTCGTGGTCTTCTCTTGCTGCTTGTTCGTTTCCACGTAAAAGCTTGAGTCGGGCGAAACGCCGTCCACATTCGCCGCGTTCTCGCGAATATTTTCAGAAGGGTGTCGCTTATCTTCCGTCATCAGGCCACCTCTTCCGCCGTCGTTTCGTTCCGACTTGTCGTCTTTATCTTCTTTCTCGCTGAGCGTTTGCAACGTCTCTTCGTTCGTTTTATCCGACTTTCCGTTGGACAGGCCGTGCGAATCGTCGTAACAGTTGTTGTTCACATCCTCTGAAGTCGTCTTTTTAGTGTCACCCGCCGCGGCGTTTGAATGCGACAAAGTCGCACCAATCTTCTTCTTCGCCGAACTCTTGTTGTTATTTTGTTCTTTCTCGTCGCTATCCTTGTTCGTCGGTTGCGAAGAGAAATGTAAAGCTCTCTTCAACGTCGAGTTTTCCAACTCGGACGCTCTGAGCAATCGTTCTAAATCCGAAACGCGTCGTTCTAAGAGCGACATCTCGCCTCCTCCGCTATTCTTACCGCTTTCGTTGGTGTTCTCGTCCTTACTCTTCGCGTTGACAACGTTGTCATCGTTTGCCGCTTTTTCGTTCGTAGCAAATAACATCTTTCTCGTCGTGTTTGCCACGTTTTCTTCTCCCTCTTCTTCTTCTTTTTCTTCTCGTGGGTTCGCCTTTGACGAATGGGATACAAACTTCTTCTCCAACTGCTCTAATCTTTTCAACACCGCTTCGATGGAGGACGACGATCCTTGTTCTTTGTCACCGGTAATACTGTTCTTATTCGAACCATTCGAAGGATAATGGTGATGATGATGAATAATCGTCGTACCCGAAGTTGGAGCGCCAACGGCGTTCGCTTGAGTCGTCGCCGGCAAGTTGGACACCGCGGTGGCAATATCGTGCGCGTTGTTCGCTTGCTGCGCGTAGCTTTTGTTCTTGTTTGGCGGGGAGACGCCGACACCCAAGCCACTCAAGCGACGCTGGTGGTGCTGCTGATGTTGTTGCGGGGTGATGATTTCGTTGTTGTTGTTATTGTTCGTGTCTAAGTGATCGAGCGCCGCCCAGAGGGAAAGATCGTCGGTCCAATCGCCGCTTCCGTTGTTAGTACCCGCCTCTACGGCAATATCAAACTGGTGGGCGTCAATCATGCTGCTGTTCTTGTTCATCTTTTGCTTGTTGTTGTTAATGTCGTTCTCGTGTTGGCGTTGCTGTCGTTTTCGTTTGGTTGGATTCGCATACATGGCGGCGTGGTTCAAATCTTTGCCAAACGAAGGCAAAGGCCCGTTGTTATAGAAAAGATTGTTGTTGTCGTTGAACTCGTAACCGTGATTTCCTTCGCCCTCTTCGCCGTCGTCGTCTTCAAACTCGCCGCCCGAATCGTCCCCGTTGCGATCGTCGTTTTCCTCTTCTTGATCTTCGTCGTCCTCTCCTTCTTCCTCCATGGCACCTCCGCTGTGATCCAACAACTCGTCCGCGTTCGTGTGCATCATCATTCGTTGCTGATCTCGCGCGTCCTCGTCCTCTTCATCCTCCTTTTCATCCTCCTCCGCGACATCCTCTCCGAAATCCGCCTCTTCCTTAGAAGGTGAAGAGTTCCTAAACCTCTTTTCCATCTCCTCCCTAACTTTCGTCCGTTCTTTCAGCCCAACTCCTTCCAACTCCTCCCAATCGTCCTCTTCCAACCCGCACCCGACCGCTATCCTCTCGATCGGCTGCCCGAACGACACGTGTAAAGGAACGTTCGACTTGTGTTTATACCCGTACACCAACCGATCTAAACTATCGTTGATGTAATGCGACACCGCGACTGATTTCTGCCTATTCGACGATCCGCTGAAAATTTTCTCCGCGTCGAATAAACTCTCGTATTTAATGTACATCGAAGAGACAGCTTCCTCTCGCGTCTCCTCTTTTCCACCTTTAATCTCGTTTACGTTTACGTCGTTCTTCGTCTTTGTCTTAAAACCATCCTCCTCTGTTTCCTCCTCCTCGTCTTTCTCGTCTGCTTCTCCACTTTTGTCCTCCTCCTCCTCTTTGTCCGTCTTTCTCTTCTTCTTCGTAAACGTCGTCGTCGTTACATTTTCTTCTCCCTCTCCTCGTGTCGTTGGGTTTTGAAAAGCTTCCTCGTCGCTTCTGTATCTGCTGTTGGAATCTCCCAACCCGCCGCCTTTATCGTCGGTGGAGGCGTTCGAGGTCGTCGACGCGGGTCCTCCTTTATCTGCGATGATCATTGTCTTCGCGTTGTTGTCGTCCTCTCTTCTTCTTTGTTGTTGTTGTTCGCGCGTTGTTAAAGTCGTCTCCGAGACCATCATTTTGCTTCTGCGCTCTCTACCCTCACCCGAAACGACGACGGATGGGGAAAGATTTTTACTCTCTTCTCTGCAAAAGTAAATGTACTACTCTCTCTTTCTCTTTTGCGTGCACTTCTTTACGCGCAGACTTCTCTCTCTGGAGATGATGATGATACAGTACGCGCTTGTGCGTTTTGTGTATTATATATCTCCTCAGCTCTTCTTCTCTTCAAACGTATTATTATTACTCTGAAGAAGAAGACGACGACGAAGAAGAAGAGGAACCGAAAGAACAAACCGCTTTTTTCAACAACAAAGTGTTGTTGCCCTTTTTTTCTCTCGGAATGAGTTTATTAAGCAGTCGAAACGGATGCGAGTTCGCGGTTCAAATTTAGTCTCGGAGGATTTCGTTCGACTGTGCGAGTGAGTGAAAAACTGCCAGACGACCAAAAAATTTGGTGGGGTTGATGAAATTTTTTGTTTTGTGTCTTGTGTTTTTTTTCTTCTTTTTTCTCTCTTGGGGCAGCTTGATTTTTTGGGGAGAAAACGAAAGACGGCCGCCACTTTTTACCACTTAAAACCAGAGAAGAGGAAACACGCACACACGACTATCTCAAACAAGATGGGAGGCGGGAAAAAGAACAAAGTCAACGGCACGGGGAAAGTCCTCGCGAAATCAAAGCTGAAGATGAAAAAAGGCAACCTAGGAAAAAGCCGCAATTCGTCTTCAAACGTATCGCGATACGTGACCAGGAACGAAGCGCTGAACAAACTGCAGCTGAAATTGAGCGATTTTCGCCGACTGTGCATTCTCAAAGGAATACATCCCAGAGAACCGAAGAAGAAAGTCAAAGGCCAAGGGAAAACGTATTACCACGCGAAAGATATCGCGTTTTTACTCCACGAACCGCTGATGAAAACCTTTCGAGAGTTACGCGCGCACGAGAGGAAGATTAAGAAAGCGAAGGCGAAGAAACACTTCAACCAAGTGGACCGGTTGCGAGAACACAAACCGATGTATACGCTGGACCATTTAGTGAAGGAACGGTACCCGACGTTTCTCGACGCCTTGAGAGATTTGGACGATTGTTTAACGTTAGTGCACTTGTTTGCGTTGTTACCCGCGGCGAAAAGGCACGGGATTCCGCAAGATATCGTCGCGAAATCGAGGGAGTTGAGCTTGGAGTTTCAATCGTACGTGACGAGAAAACGCGCTTTGAGGAAAGTTTTCATTTCCGTGAAGGGCATTTATTACGAAGCTGAAATTCGAGGCGAACCGGTCGTGTGGTTAGTGTCGCACAACATGCAGCAAACGTTACCGGAAGACGTGGATTATCGCGTGATGTTGACGTTTTTGGAGTTTTACATCTCGATGACGACGTTCGTCAATCATCAGTTGTACCACGAGGACAATTTGAGGTACCCGCCAGTCTTGGACGTGGCTTTAGAGGATGCCGCGACTGGTGCGGTAGCAATCGTGCACGAACTGAAGAAAAAGATAGAAAACGCCACTTTAGTCGCGCAGGCGAGGGAAAACGCCGCAAAAGCGAAAGCAGACGACGACGTAAACGACGACGAAGAGAAACCGAAAAAGAGAAAGAAAACGTTAGCGGAGAAACTGAAAGAAATCGCGCAGTTTGAAGACGGCGAAGATGAGGACGATATCGCGGAAAGAGAAGCGGCTGAACGCGAGCGCGAGCGCGAAAACGAACAGTTACGAATGGAGGAAAACATCGAGATGATGACCACCGGCGACGAAGCCGACGCGCAAATGGCGACAACCATCACGGACGAAGAACGAAACGCAAACTTGTCCGATCGCGAGTTGTTAATTTTAGACCGAAAACGACGCGCGAATTTGTTCAACGGTTTGACTTTTCTCATCAAACGCGAGTGTCCTCGCGAAGCGATGGTGTTCATCGTAAAGTCCTTCGGCGGCGAAGTGTGTTGGGAAGGCGAAGGCTCGCCCATCGACGTCGACGAGGAGAAGGATAAAATCACGCACGTCATCATGGACCGCCCGTTGCCGAACGACCAAAAGCCAGCCGCGGAAATCTCTCGTGAGTTTGTCGTTCCGCAGTGGGTGTGCGATTGCGCCAACTATAGAATCTTAATCCCTACGGAAAAATATTTCCCCGGGAAGAAACCGCCGCCGCACTTATCGCCGTTCGTCGACCCGGAAGAGGAAGGGTATTACCCGGAATACTTGCTGGAGTTGATGAAGTTGCAACACGACTTTGGCGTTCCAGGGAGAAAGAAGTTACCGTCCTCGGCGTCTGGAACGGACAAGAAAAAGCCGAAGAAAACCGAAGAAGAGGAAGAAGAAGAGACGCACAGAAAAGAACTCGAGAAGGAAATCAAAGGCGTGCCGTATTCAAAGTCGTTGGAGAACGAGAAGATCGACGACGATTCGGACGATTCGGATTCGGATTCGGACTCCTACCCGGGCGAGGAAGGCGAATCGGAAGATTCCGACCCGGACGAGTCTTCCTCCGACGAAGATGACGACGACGAGACCGGCGAAAAGAGAGTGAAATCGAAACTCACGCCGGAAATGGCCATGAGAGAAAAAGACAAGATTGTTCGCGAACGCGTCCAAAAAGGAGGCGAAGAAGCCGAGTTGGACCACTTGAGATCTGCTTTACTTCCGAGAAAGAAGAGAGAGTTGTATAAAGCCATGCAAATTGGTCTCGCGAAGAAAGAGAAACGCGCGGAAGAGTTGAGGAAACGCGCGGCAGAGTTGAAACAAATGGCGAGAGATAAAGGCGGAAACAAACGAGTCAAAACGACCAAAGGCGCCGGGGCCGCCGGCGGCGCGAAGAAAAAACAAAAGAAGAAGTAAACGATGATGATGCGTGTTACTCTTTTAATTAATTAGTATGTAATGAGGTATAATATATATATATCAACTTATGTATGTGTGTGTTCTAGAATAATAACTTTTTTATACGAGCTTAATCACCCCCATCTCCGCCGAGTCTCCTCTTCTCTTCAACGTTCTCACGATTCTAGTGTACCCGCCGTTTCTATCGCCGTATCTCGCAGGCGCTTTTTCAAACAACGCATCCACAACTTCCTTATCGTAAATGTACCCCAACGCGGCTCTCTTCTTGTGTTCGCCGCCGTCTTTCGCCAACTGAATCATGTGTTCGATTGGTTTTCTCACCGCTTTCGCTCTCGCCATGGTGCACGTCACCGAACCGTGTCTCAGAACTTCCGTGGTTAAGTTTCGGAGCAACGCTTTGCGTTGGTCCGCCGGGAGGTTCAGTTTCGGTGATTTCTTGCCGTGACGCATCATGGTTACCACCGAACCGTTGGTCGTTTTGAACAAATCGTTTTGGTTGCCTATCGTGTCAAAGAGGTTATTTATTAGTATTTTAAGGAAAAGAGAGACCAGAGGTTTCAGATAGGGCCGGCGACAACGAGGTGAAGCAAAAGCGCGCGCACGAATACCACGCTCATCTCTCGCATATCCTCGACGAACGAGCACACGATGGGTAAGTATTCTCCTCCGTGCGATTCTGTTCCGCGTAAAATATCGCTCCGAGACCCCTCTCGATTTTCGCGTTTCAAAGTAAAAGACGCGTTTCCGCGCGCGCTTTAGTAAATCTCTCATCAAAATCGCTCGCGGGCATTTCCGAGAGGCAGA
>JGI20155J14468_10004075_pt1 | contig 9941 bp, 5 predicted proteins | sample COG_05_FD_14468 | JGI IMG/M metagenome (IMG submission 14468)
ATTTCTATTTCTGAAATCAGCGAGACAGACCCAATCATCAGAGAAATTCTATCCAATCAAATATTCGATTTAAAAAGTGATTTAAATCAGGAAATCANAGACAATCATTTCTTCTTATTCTTTACTGANTCACAAAATTGTGTNTCTGCAGCAATTTCGAATCCGTTTCAAAAATTAAATGANCAATGGGTTCGACTGATTAACCGTTCATACGGCACTGAATTAAAAGCTCCGCGTCGAGATATGCAAAAGCTTCATTTCTCATTATGAGTCCGATAGGTTCAAGTAATCAAAACAAGAAAATTTCGCTGCCTAAGTTGCTACCTAACATTTTCACCACTATTGGACTATGTTCTGGTTTGACGGGAATTCGTTTTGCACTGGATGGTAATTGGCAGAATGCAGTCTTTTGTATACTCGTTGCTGCATGCTTTGATATGATTGATGGCTTATCTGCAAGACTACTGAAAGCATTTTCCCCTTTTGGTGCAGAACTTGATAGTCTTGCGGATACAATTAGCTTTGGTGTATCTCCGGCAATTATAACTTTTCTTTGGATTCGCGAACCTATTATATCAACAGATCAAGAATTTTTATTGGAATGGTATTGGATTCCATTTTTGTTTTATTCTGCATGCAATGCCTTCAGACTTGCTCGATTCAATGTCATGCATATGGGACAAACGGCCGAAAAAGAAAGTAAAAGCTACTTTTTAGGCGTACCTGCACCTGCCGCAGCGGGACTCGTTTTAATGCCACTTGGCCTCGATTTTATTTTTGCTCGCTTTGATGTTAGTTTTACAACCTCTTCTTATCCAGTATTGATAATTTGTTGGGTCTTTTTAATTTCTTCTTTAATGATATCAAGGCTTCCTACTTTTTCATTTAGGAATGTGAGATTCAATGTTGCTTCCAATAAAGCACTCTTAGTACTTCTTGCGGTGTGCTTAGGAGTTTCTATCTTTATGAAAGAGACATGGATTTTCTTATTCTCTGTCGGAGTGCTTTATTTTCTAAGTATTCCCATCGCTAGTATTGCTTCGAGAAAAGATAATATTTGATTTCAAGCGATCTTTTCAATCATTCTAATTGCTTCCGAATGATTGTTGTCCAAATCAAGCACGATTTTAAAGTGCATTTTTGCTTTTGAAGTATTTTTTAAGTTACATTCAATTTTACCCAATTCGAAGTGAGATTCGCAGTGTTCCCAGTTATTATGACATGCTTTGGTAAACATCCTTTGAGCATCCTCGATTCGATTTTCTTTGATGAAATGTAAGCCTAGCTCAAAATAAGATTCGAAATAATCTGGATTTAATTTTATCGCAGCCGTAAGTATGTCTTCTTCCTTTTGGTGTATTTTTAATAATTTATTTATTTGGTAATTTTTAATAATAATTTTCGATCGTAATTTTTTTTTCTTAAACGCATTTTTCAAGTGTTTTCTAGCAAGAACGAAGTTAGAGGCTTCGCAGTAAAGATTAGATGCAGTGTATTCATGTTGTTCTTCTAGTGCGACAATTTCTGATGCATTTTTAAGGTGTGTTATTGCTTTCTTGTACTCTTTTTTCAAAGAAAAAATTTCTGCAATGTGTAGCAGGCAATTACTTTTTTTGACATCTAGGCTTAAAGCTTCCAGAAAGTATTTTTCTGCTTCCGCTGGTTTTTTGTAATGCAGATTTATTATCGCAAGTTGGTAGGCAGATTTACCTTTCGTTTCTTCATATCTATGAGCTTTTTTAAAGTTCGAAGAAGCTATTTTGGTTTGTTTTCTAGAATGGTTCAATTTTCCAAGGTAATACCAAGGCACTCCGGAACTAGATTTGATTTTTGTTGCAGAATCAAAAAGCTTTTCAGCTTTTTGCAGATTTGTTTTAGAAATCGAATCTCCCTCGTGGTCATTTCCCGTAGTTTGCTCCATATAAATCCTTGCTAGGTCGATTATAGGTTTTATGTCATTGGGTAATAACTCAATGGATATTTCGAGCAAAAGTATTTTTCTTCTTATTTCAGTTTCATCATTCAATAATTGTGAAAGTGAATAGTGAGATTCTCCATCCAAAGGGCAAAGATCAACAAGCTTTTCAAGGTAGGGAATCGCTTGATTTTCTTTTTTAGATTGAACTAATGTTTTATGTGCTAATTTATAAAATTTGACCTCATTAGAATCGCATTGGATTGCTTTATCAATAAAGACAATTGCTTCTTCGTAATTTTGGGTTTCAAAAAATAGGTTGGCCTGTAAAAAATAAAAAGATGAAACATTGCTAGTATTAGAAAGTGCATTAGTTAGGATCTTCTGTGCCTCACTAAAGCTTTTCTTTTTTACTAGAATTTCACAAAGTTTTACAATGGATGGTAAATGTTGCGGATCATTTTTAATTGCAACTTTTAAATGATAAATTGCTTTTTTTTCAATACTGTCCAAGTCAAGTTTTTCTTTTATTTGCTTTGTTGGTTTTCTCGTTCCCTCGGATACTTTTTTTACTCTTTGGTTGAGGATCTTTTTCTAATGCGTTTCTTGCATCCTTATTCATTAATAATATTGCTAAACTATAATGTGCTTTGGGGAACTTAGGGTCTAGTTTAATTGCCTGTTCAAAATTATATAATGCAGTGGTATATTCCTTTTTTTCATAGAGGAGGATACCTAAACGGTAAAAAGCTTTCGCAAATTTAGGATCAATTCTAATCGCATGCTTAAAGTGTTTTTCGGCCTCATCTAATTTTGGTTCTTTTAGTAGTGTACCATCATTTGATAGTCGCTCTCCAGTTGTCAGTAGTTTTGCAAACCAATAATGTGAGTCTGCCATATCAGACTTTATTTCAATTGCTGTTTCGTAATTCCTGACAGCTTGGTCATGCTCAGATGGACTCTTCAGAATTCTTGCNAAATTGAAATAAGCATCCACATANTTCTGATCTACNTCTGTGGCTTTTTGAAAGTGNATTTTTGCTTCATTGATATCACCGTTTTTTTCTGAGTGGTGTGCTAATTCATAAAAGGCAANTGCATACTCGGGATTGATTTCTAGAGCNTTAAAGAAGTGTTTCTTTGCGAGGGTAGGGTCATCATCTTCTCTCAATAGCATTGCTAGATGGAAATGTGCCTCTGAATGAAGAGGATCAAATAAGACCGCTTTTTTGAGATTTTCTTCCGCTTTTTTCAATTCACCAGACTCGCTCAGTATAACTCCGAGTCGAAAATGTGACAGTGCATTTTCTTGGTGAAATTTGAGCGATAAATTATAATGAGATTTCGCTTTTTCAATATCTTTGGCTTCCTCATAAACATAGGCAATTAGNTAATGTGCTTTTGAATATTCGGGATTGATGTTGAGAGTTTTTGTTAAATGCTCTTTTGCTTTTATGAAGTCTTTTTCAGTNCAAAGAATTTTTGCCAAATTGTAATGCGCTTTCGCATGATCCTTATTAAGTTTAATAACAGCATTAAAGTGTATTTTTGCTTCTGAAAGATTTGTTCTGTCTATGATTGTCCCTTCTTTATTAGTTGCAACGCCTCCGGATAGTAATTTCCCCATGGAGTAGTGTGCTTCTACATATTTTTCATCAATATCCAATGCTGTTTCGTAGTTTTTTCTAGCATCTTCATAATCGTCTGCATTGGTCAATAAAGTGGCTTTGTGGTAATAAGCCGGTGCATAGTTTTGATTAATTTCGGTAACCTTATCAAAGTTGTTTTTAGCTTCTTCAATGTCTTTAATCTGAATTAATAATAATGCATAATTAAAATATGCATAAGCATAGTTCGGGTTAATTTCCAGTGAGTTTAGAAAGTGATTACGGGCATTTTCATGATCTCCATCCGCAGTCAGGGCAATTGCTAATTCGCATTGGGCTTCTGCAAAATCGTTATTAATGCTAACTGACTTCTTTAAGTTCTTTACAGATTCTTTAATCTCACCTTGTTCCTTGAGGAGCATACCCAGTTCGTAGTATGCTTCGGCGAACTCTGGATTTAGTGCAATTGCTTTTTCTAAGTGGATTTTGGCATTCATAGCTGTGGGTTCCAATACTATTTACTGGTCATTACCCATACTCCGTCCCAATCCCCCTTAGGTGGATTTTTTTTCATATGATCGCATCGGTCTAAATATAATTGGGCTGCCTTATCTTGCGGATTAATTTTTTGAACATTCTTAAATAATTTAATTGCTTGATCCCATTTCCCTTCGTTCCATGATCGGTATCCGTCATTAAAAATACCGAGTGCGTCGACCAAGTTTGGGTAGGAGTTTTCATTATGAAAATCAAGCACCTCATAGATTCCAACTGGTTCTGTTTTACCTTTTACAATAACATAGTCTACCGGGCGGGTCCGATATGTTGCCTTCACTGCTTTATGGGTATATTCGCTAATTAAGATATGTGCACCATATTGCTTACAGGCACTTTCAATTCTGGCAGCGAGATTCACCCCATCTCCGATAACAGTGTAGTCCATTCTTTTAGGCGACCCAATATTACCCGAAACTATGGAGTCAGTGTTTATCCCCATCCCATGATCTATGGGCATTTTGCCCTCTGATGCCCGCTTATCATTAAAAACATTTAAATCTGTCATCATTCGAATAGCAGCTCGAACTGCTCGATCTGGGTCATCATCGTGGGCAACAGGCGTCCCAAAGATACACATCATNGCATCTCCAATNAATTTATCCAACATCCCTCCCTCGTCTGTGATGCAGTCCACCATGATTGTGAAGTAATCATTGAGTAGCTTTACCGTACCCTGTGCTCCGAGTTCCTCTGTAATTGTAGTAAAACTTCTCACATCAGAAAATAGTACTGTTCCAACGCTTTGTTTACCCCCCATTATATCATCTCCATCCCCAGCTGCCATAAGCTGATCAGCTAATTCTGGATCCATATACCTCGACATAGTAGACTTCATTCTTTTTTCGGAACTAATGTCTTCGATCATTAACATTGTGCCTAAGTTCTCATTTTTTTGTCCAAGTAGTGGCATTAAGGAAATATTTACCGATAGTTTTTCTCCTTCGATAGATAATTCTGCATCCAAAAACTCTTCCTGTTCTTCCACTAATTCTAATTTTTTAAGCAACCAATCATTAGGACCCTCAAAAAATTCCTTTACTGGTTTTTCTAATATTTCTGATAAAATGGGGACTTTCAGAATTCGTAAACCGGCACTGTTACAAGTTTTGATTACTCCATGTTCATCTAAAGTTAACACCGCATCGTGCATACTTGAAAGGATACTCTCCGAGTAATTTTTTTGATTTTGGACATCATCGAAAAGCTTTGCATTCTCAATTCCCATCGATATCTGCGAAGTAAAAGCACCTAGTCGTTTTTCATCTTCAGAATTAAATGCCCCTCCTCTTTTATTGAGAACCTGGCTGACTCCAATCGTTTTACCCTCTTTATTGAGGACGGGCATGCAGAGGATAGACCGTGTGAAAAAGCCTGTCTGTTTGTCAAAACTTGGATTAAAGCGTAANTCCGCGTATGCGTGGGGAATATTAACTGGCTTTGCGGATGTAAAAACAGTACCAGCAATACCTAAATGATTGGGGAATTTAATAACAGACTTTTCATCAAGACCTTCTCCCACCTCAGTATATAATTCATTTGTTTTCTCATCGTTAATAAACAAAGTTGCTCTTTCGCAATCGAGCATCGTTGAAATAGTGGTGATGATTTTTTGGAGTAGGGGGGTGAGCTCCAATTCAGAGGAAACCTGAGATACTACATCTAGAAATTCCAATTCCTGCTTTCGAGCTGCTTCGATTTGCTCAACTATAATGTTTCCTTGAATTGCAATTGCAGCCTGTTCGGTCATCGCCTCAAGCAGGTCGAGGTCATCCTGTTCAAATTCTCCGTCAATTTTATTTAAAATCTGGGAAACACCAATTTCTTCCCCTGAAACAGTTCGGAGTGGAGCACAAAGAATACTTTTGGTTCGAAACCCTGTTCTTACATCAACCGCTTTGTTAAATCGGTCATCTTTATAAGCATCATGTATGATTGCACCTTTATTTTGTGTAAAAACCCATCCAGCGACGCCTTTTGTATTGAGAATTCTGATCTCTCTGCGAAAACTGCCTTGCGCAATTCTTGAATACAGTTCCCCAGTGGCAGCATCATTTAAAAAAATTGTACCTCTCTCTGCACCAATCGTCGAAGTGGTTATTTTGACAAGCGTTTCGAGAGCTTCGTCCAAGCTTTTTGTTTTGGCCAGGTCAGTGGTGACCTGCAGAAGCATGTCAGAAAATCTGGCTGTCCTTTTTGACTTTGGATGTGATTTTTTCTCTGTATTTTGATCTTTATCTTGCATTGGTATCCTCTAATTCAGCCCGTAGTTCAATGATTGTTGCCTGCAGATCTTTAAACTCCATTGTTTTGATTTGGTTTTTTTTCTGCAAACTTTGTTCATGTAAATTCTTTTTTAAATCAATCTCATCTCTCAATGCATTTACCATGCTTTTAAAATGATTGATTTCTCGTTGTTGTGTCGAGACAGCTTTTTGTATGGCATCTTCTTTACTTATTTCTAATTTTTCTATTTCGCATCTTAGTGAAGTTACATTTTCTCTCAATTGTTTAATTTCACTTGCTGCTAATGCGATACTTCTTTGTTTTTTATCTTCTTTCCTTTGCCTGAATTCGTCCATTTGGGTTCGTAAAGATAAGATAGATAACTTTAGAATCTCATTTTCTTTGTAAGTAGAAAAAACTGCTTTCTGTAAAGATTCTTCTTTTTCTATGCCCTTGAGATCTAATTCTTCTCTTAGTTGCGAAATATTAAGTTTCAAAAGTTTAATTTCACTTTCTTTGGAAGCAACTGCCTGCTGTATAGCATCCTGTTTGTCGAAAGTCAGTTTATCAATTTTGTCTCTGCCTAGTGAAACGCTTTCTCTTAGCGTCTTTAATTCAATGGAAAATGAAGCTTCTACTTTTTGAACAATTTCGATTTCGTTGTGTTGTGCGTTTTCAAGTTCAAACCTTAAGTTTTTAATTGTATTTCTAAGGGAACTGATTTCAGTTTCGGATCTTGACAGGTTTCTCTGAATTTTATCCTCCGTGCGAGATTTTGATATTTCTAGTTGGTCGCGTAAGTTTTGTAAGGAATTCTTTAATTGGTTAATCTCGTTAAGAGAACTTGAGTAGGCATTCTGTACATTTTCTTCTTCTTTAATTTGTGCCNTATCTAGTTCATCACGCAAAGAAGAACTTAATTCCTTGAGGGAGCGAATGTCGTTTTCTTTTGTAGCAATGGCTCGTTGTACTTCTGCTGATGTATCTAACTGTGCTTTCTCCAGTTGATTTCTTAGGGTGACTAAAGAACCCTTTAATTGATTAATTTCTTTGTTAGACAATGAGACTGCTTCTTGGACTGATTGTTCCTTTTCAATAGTGCTCTTTTCTAGTTCCTCTCTTAGTTCTGAAACGGTGCTTTGAAGTGTCCTTGTTAAAATATTTGCCTCCGCAGTAGCTTTCTGAACTTTATCCTCCTCCCTTGCTTTAGAATTTTCTAAATTATTACGAACCATTGATAAAGAATTTTTTAATTGTTGAATTTCGCTCTGTGCAGTGGAAACAGCAAGTTGCACAGATTCGTCTTTTTCAATTATTACTCTTTCTAGTTCTACTCTAATTTCCGAAATCGTTCTTTTTAATGAGCTTATCTCTTTTTGGGCAGTGGCACTTGCTTTTTGAATTCGATCCTCTTCTCTTGCTTTTGAAAGCTCTAGGTTGTCACGGGATAAAGAAAGAGATGCCTTTAGCTGACGAATTTCATCCTGTCCAAGTGCTACCGCTTTTTGAACATTGATTGCTTCTTTAGAAAGTGTATTTTCCAATTCTACCCGTAGGTTTTGGATTGTTGATTTGAGTGAATTGATTTCTCTGGAATTGGAACTGTTTATCTTTTGAACTTTTTCATCTTGTTCGTTTTGGTGTCTTTCCAATTTTTCTCTGGCTAACAAGAGTGTTGCTTTTAGTGAAGCGACTTCAGAAATATTAGTTGAATTAATTTTTTGTATTGCATCAAGTTTACGGTTTTCTGCTCCCTCCACCTCCATGCGCAAGGCCTTAATTGTTTTCTTCAGGTCATTGATCTCATTGAGTGAAGAAGAGCGAGTTTTTTGGAGCTTTTCTTCATTATCTGATTGGATGGACTCGATTTTTTCTCGCAGTGACTGTGACGATTTTTGCAATTGTTGAATTTCTTGCTGAGCGCTCCGTTTGGCTTTTTGTTCAATATCACTTTTTTCTGCCTCTGATTGGTCTAATGCATGACGAATTTCCAAAAGGCTTTTCTTTAGTCCTAGGTTTAATTGATTTTCCTGACCAATTGCTTTTTGTATGGTTTCTTCTGATTTTGAACGGGTAATTTCAAGTTCTAACCTTAAGTTTTTAATTACTTCTTTTAGCTGGTTTTCATTTTGAATGTTGGATGATCGAATCGATTGTTTTTCATCCTCTGCTACGCCAGCAATTTTTTCATTTTCATCTCTTTGCTTTTCGATAATCTGCTTTAAATCTTTGATTTCTTTTGAAAACTCTAAAGTATTGGATTGTAATACGGAAAGTTGTTCATCAGATGCCCTTTCTAACTCAGTTCTAAGATTTAAAATCGTTTGTTTAAGAAAACGATTTTCCTGAGTGAGTAATCCAGCCTCTTCTTGAGATAATTGAGACATAATGGACTTTTAGCACATAGATTAGAGGACAAATTTGCAAACAATAAGATTTAAGAAATTAATTTTGCTTGCAAAGATATCATCAAAGATTTTGCTTAATTTCTCTAATCTTATCCATTACCCCGATAAATGAAATATTTATACATTGCCAATTCGGTGCTATTAATTTTGACCGTTGCATCATGTTCGGAACATGACGATGGCCAAGCACATCCCTCTGATACAACTACACCTGAGGCGGGCGAAATCAAGGATTTCGAGGAGGGGGTTAGTATAGACCGTTCAAGACTCGATGAATTAGATTTCGAAAGTCTGTTGAGTCAGGATAGTAATGTAGTCGCAATCGATGTTGCAGGTGCTTCTGATTTCACTACTGATAAGGATCATTCAGAAGTGAAAAGCGAGCCCATTCCAATAGGTGCTAAAATGACCAAAGAATTAGAGGCAGAAACTGCTTTGAAAAACTTGGAGGTACATTCAATCCAGCGACAAAAATCAATCGAAGATTTAAGAAAGATTAATAACAACAAGGACCAAACTATAGCTGCTCTTTCGCAGTTAAACGATGAGTTAATTTCTGAAATTAAAAGGATTAAAGGGGATCTCTATCGGGATAGTAATACCGATGATCTCAGTAAAGGTCCTAGCACTCAATTAGATTCGTTAAAGTCAGAGGTAAAGAAACTTAAAAATAATTTAGCATTAAAATCAGAAGAATTAAAAAGTTTAAGATACCGAAATGACTCTCTTGAGGGAAGAATTAGCGACTTAGAATTATCACCCACCACTAATAAATCTGAATTACTTCCCACATTTTCTTCAATTAATTCCTACCCCTCGAGAAATATTAATCCGATTAGTCAAAAAAGAACCGGTCAATGTAAGTTGCGATTTGAGGCAGTTGTCACCGCATTAAATGGGAAAAGTAAAGAAGCTTTCTATACGGAATTTTTTATCTTACCGATCAGTTTAGAAAATATTATGAGGAAAGGGGGGATTGAATTAGCAAACTACTCCGGTATCGATACTTACGCTGAGCTTTGGGCACGTTCCAGAAAAAATGCATTCCTATTTCCTGATGTACATAAAAAAATCAGGTCATTATTGCTAAATTTTGAAGATAGAGGAGAGGGTAAAAGAGTACGTACTGATGTGGATGGATCGGCTATGCTAGATGGTCTGCCAGCAGGAAAATATTTTGTGATTGGCACTGCATCCTTAGGAAAGGTAGGAGTGACTTGGAGTGTCCCA
>JGI20155J14468_10004082_pt1 | contig 9934 bp, 10 predicted proteins | sample COG_05_FD_14468 | JGI IMG/M metagenome (IMG submission 14468)
AGTGTTACATGCTCCTTAAGAAATACAGAATAACGTTTGATCTCTTGAGCGGTTGGTTTTCTATCCTCAGGAGGTCTAAAATTAACTGAATATGTTGAATACACATTTTCTTTTTTAATATTTATTGCCAACAGCATTTTCTTTAAAAGAGCACCACTTTCTCCTTGAAAAGATTTGCCAGAATTATCCTCAGCTTCACCAGGAGCCTCACCAATTAGCATTATNGGACTATTAATATTGCCGTCACCCATTAGAAGGCTTTTAGAGTTATTTTTTAAATTACAATTTTCAATTGAATTTATTTTTCTTTTAAGATCTGATAATTTTTCAGCTTTATTTTGATTAACATTGTGATTGTCATTTTTAGTAACAGTAAATCTATTAATAGGCTTATTATTAAAAAAAAAATCAGGTTCAATCATATCTATTAGTTCCTGAGCATATTTGGTATTTTGATTTAAAGTCTTTTTAGTCATAAAGTAGATCTATGTTTTCTAAAAAAATTAAATTCATATTGATATTTTTATTACTCTACCAGACACCGTTGTATTCTAAAAGTGCTAGTTTTAATGATTACGATGCTAAGATTTTATCCAAATATTTTTCAGGGATGGTTGCTTTTGAGAATAGAGACAACTCAAAAGCCCTGGACTTTTTTAATTCATCTAAAATTATGATTAATCAACACAATCCTTATCTAAAAAGATATGTTATGTCATTAGTTTTAGAAAAAAAAGTTACTCAAGCTATAAATCTAATCAAACAGAATAAGGGAAAAAGTAATTCTAATTTTTTTAATGCTTACTTGTTGTTAATTATAGATAGCTTAAAAAAAAATGACTTTGACCAAGCTAAAATATATTTATCTAATACGTTTAATTATGCACAACAAGATAGATTTAATCTAGCAATATTAGAAACTCTCAAACAATATATTTTTGTTTTTAAGGAAAAGAAAATTTTAGATAATAAAAAAAATTTTGGACAATTATCAGTAATTTCTGAAACCTTTCAAAGATGTTATTTAAGTGACCCAAAAACTGGTGAATATTTTTTAAATTTGATTAACAACAAAGAAGCCGATTTTACTAGGTATACTTATTTTTACTTAACGTATTTAATTGAGAACAGTAGTATTAAAAAAGCTGAGGAAATAACTGACAATATTAAATTTATAGACACAACTTTGTTATTATCCCAAGGAAAAAGCTGGATTGACAATAAAAATTCAAAAAAATTAACTTCAGTTTTTTCTTGTAAAAATCATAACGACGTCATCAGTGAATTCTTATTTTTAGTATCCAATTTATATTCAACGCAAGATGAAATTGAAAAATCAAACTTTTATTTAAATCTCTCAAATTTTTTAAATTCAAAATTTATTTACAATCTATCTTTGACAGCCGAAAACCATTTTTCGAACAAAGAATACAAAAAAGCCAAAAAGATACTAAAAAAATTTAAAAAAGAAGATGATTTGTATTATTGGTATCGTATAAAAAAAGAAGCTCAAATTATTGCAAAGCAAAGAAATAAAAAAGAGTCATTAAATTACATCACCTCAAATTTTGACAATATTCAACAACCCAACAGAAGAATGATATTAGACATTGCCAATTTTTATAAAAATTCAAAAAAATATGAAAAAGCTGCCAAATATTATTCTGAAATTATAAATTCTCTAAATAAAGACTCTCAAATAAAATCAGATGTTCTTTATCGACGAGGTGGAAGTTATGAGAGATTAGGAAATTATGAAGATGCTGATAAAGATTTACTCAATTCATTAAAAATTAATCCTAATGATGCATATGTACTAAATTATTTGGCTTATTCTTGGCTTGAAAGAGACTACAAAATAAATGAAGCAATTGAAATGCTTGAAACTGCATATGCTCTAAAAAGTAATGACCCATATATCATTGATTCAATTGGTTGGGCTTATTTTATGGTCGAAGATTATTTAAAAGCTGAAAAATTTATGAGAAGAGCGGTAGAGTTAATGCCGGGAGACCCTATAGTAAACGATCATTATGGAGATATTTTGTGGAAATTAAACAGAAAAATTCAAGCAAGATATTTTTGGGAAAATGTTATTGGAATGGAAGAGGCTGAACAAAAAATGTTAGATAAAATAAACATCAAACTAATTGTCGGCTTAAAGAATTCTTAATATGTCCTTTAGTAAAATCAAATCATACGCCAAAATAAACTTAGCATTAAACATTGTGGGCAAAAAATCTAGCTTGCACAAAATTGAGAGTATTGTGGCGTTTGTGGATTTGCATGACGATATATTTATAAAAAAAATTCAATCCAAAAAACACAAAATTTCATTTATTGGAAGATTTTCTAAAAATATATCCAAAAAAAATACAATTTCTAAATTATTAAACATATTAGAAGCAAATAAAATTTTAAAAGATAAAAAATTTCAAATAAAAATAAACAAAAGAATTCCAAATAAAGCTGGGTTAGGAGGGGGCTCTATGAATGCTGCAAATATTCTTAAATTTTTTTTAAAAAAAAAGATTATTAAAATTACAAAAAAAAGGGTCGAAAAAATTTCTAGATTAATTGGATCAGATGTAATTTTAGGATTTAATTCTACTAATACTATCTTAACTTCAAAAGATAAAATTAAACAATTCCCAAACTGTAGAAAAATTCACACGCTGATTATAAAGCCTAACTTTGGCTGCTCGACCAAAGAAGTGTATTCAAAAGTTAAAAAATTTAACAAACCAAAACTTAATCAACCGAATAAAAAGATGTTTAATTTTGACTTTTTAGAAAAGATGAACAATTCTTTAGAACCAATTGTTTTTAGAAAATACTATAAACTAAGAAATATAAAATTATTTTTAGAAAATTTTTCAAAACCTGCTTTTGTGAGAATGACAGGGTCTGGCTCGGCGTTAGTAGCATATTTTATATCAAAAGAAAGATGCGACAATGCAAAAAGCCAGTTTAATAAAACATATAAAAATTACTGGTGTATAGCTTCAAAAACTATATAAACTTGTTTTTTTGTGATATACGAAATTAATATTGGCCCATGGTGAAGTGGTATCACATCTGTTTTTGGTACAGAGATCCGAGGTTCGAATCCTTGTGGGCCAGCCAAATATGATTAACTTTTTAGATAAAATTTTTTTAAGATCTAACAACTTAGATTATGTTAATCAAAATATAAAAAATCTTACCAAAAAAACACCAGCAGAAAAAATTTTTAGGGCAATCAATTCTTATTCGTTAGATAGTGAAATTAGATATGTTGGAGGATGTATTAGAAAAATAATCAACAAAGAATTAGTTGATGATATTGATTTAGCAACAAATTTACAACCAACACAAGTTTGTGAAGCACTAAAAAAAAATAATATAAATTATTATGAAACTGGCATTGAACATGGAACAATCACTGCAATAATAAATGAATATAAATTTGAAATCACAACTTTAAGGGAAGATGTTATTACAGACGGTAGACATGCTAAAATTAAATTCTCTAAAAGCTGGAGAGAGGATGCTTCTAGAAGAGATTTTACAATTAATTCAATTTACTCTGATGAAAAAGGAATTTATTTGATCCACATAACGGTAAAAAAGATCTAGAAAATGGTTATATAAATTTCATTGGGGATGTAGATAAAAGAATTAAGGAAGATTATTTAAGAATATTGAGATATTTAAGATTTTTTTTAAGCTACTCAAAACAACCACACAAATTAGAAGTTATTAGAAATTTGAAAATTAACATCGATGGAATTTCAAAACTATCAAAAGAAAGATTATTAGATGAATTAAAAAAAACACTTAAAATAGATAAATTAGAAAAATTATCAAAAGATAAGATAAGCTTAGAACTAATTTTGATTATTTTTCCAGAATTAAAAAATATCAAAATTTTTTATAAATTAGACTCTATTAAAAAAGATATTTTAAGAAAAGCAGATTTCATTTTATTATTATCTCTAATGATTATAGACGGGACAGATAATGCAGATTATTTTTTGTTTAAGTTTAATTTGTCTAAAAAAAATCAAAAGAGAATTAAAATGATTAATGAATTTTATAGAGAAAAAATAAATATAAAATCATTTTCAGAAAACAATATGAACAAGATTTTGTACTATAGCGGAAAGCAGGCAGTTATTGATATTATAAACTTTAGGATAATATCACTAAAAAAAGTGGATGAAAAATTATTAAAATTGCGTAAACAATATGAGAATAAGACCATTCCTAAAATATCAATAGGCGCAGACACATTAATGTCGAAATATAAAATACCCGAAGGGAAACAATTAGGTAAAAAGCTTAAAATGATAGAGGAAGAGTGGGTTAAAAATAATTTTAAAATATCTGATCAACAAGTAGAATATATTGTTAAAGACTAAATATACTTTACATCTTTAATTTCAAAATTCTTTACTCCAGCAGGAGTTTTGATTTCGACTAGATCATTTTTATTTTTTCCTATTAAACCTTTGCCAATTGGGGATTGAAAGAAAATTAATTTTTGTTTTAGATCAGCCTCATCTTTACCGACTATTTTATAACTAATCTTTTCCCCATTATCTAAATTTTCTAAAAAAACTGTTGACCCAAAAATTATTTTACCGTCATTAATTAATTTAGTGACATCAATTACATTTGCTCTTGCAATTATATCATTTATTTCTGCAACTCTTCCCTCGTTGTGAGATTGTTCTTCTTTTGCAGCGTGATATTCTGCATTTTCTTTTAAGTCACCATGAGATCTTGCTTCAGCAATCGCCGCAACAATTTCTGGTCTTTTTTTTTCTTTTAAATAAACTAATTCGTCTTTTAATTTATTTAATCCATTCAAAGTAATTGGTTCTTTGTCCATTTTATTTCCATTTTGCTAGTGGAGGTAAAGACATTAGTATGGCCTCAATATTTCCACCTGTTTGTAATCCAAATTTAGTCCCCCTGTCATACAACAAGTTAAATTCTGCATATCTACCTCTTTTAATATACTGCATATCCTTCTCTTTGATAGTCCATTTCTTTTTAATTTTTTTTCGTATAATTCTATTAAAAATGAATTGAAAAGTAACACCTACATCCCTAACAAACTTAAAATCTTTTTCAAAATTATTTTTTTTATAATCAAAAAAGATACCTCCTATACCTCTAGCTTCTTTTCTATGAGGTAAATAAAAATATTCATCACACCAATTTTTATATTTTTTATAATAATCTTTGTTGTGGCGATTACACATATCTTTTAATGTTTTATGAAATTCTTTTTTTTCAGTTTTATCAACCTTAGAAGGTGTCACATCCATCCCACCACCAAACCAATCATGAGTGGTGTGAATATACCTTGTATTAAAATGCATTGCAGGAATTAATGGATTCTTCATATGCATTACAACAGAAATTCCTGACGCCCAAAATCTTGGATCTTTTTGAGCTCCTGGTATTTGTCTTTGAAATTGTTTTGGAAATTTTCCATAAACTCTCGAAAAATTTACTCCAACTTTATCAAAAACTTTTCCATTTTGTAAAATTCTGTATTCACCACCACCCTCATCTTTTTTTAAATTTCTTTTCCAAGTAACTGATTTGAACTGAGTCTTATTGTTTTCAAATTTTTTTATATCATCACAGAAAGCATTTTGAAGTGTCTTAAACCAATTACTTGCTAAATCTTTTTTTATTTCCACATTCATATTAAATTAGTTCTGTTTGTCTTAAATTTTCTGCCAATACAATTGCAACAGATGAAGCTATATTAAGCGAACGTTTATTAATTTTCATTGGTATTTTTAATCGATCTTTAATCAATTTATGCACACTTTCAGGGACTCCTGCGCTTTCTCTTCCAAATAAAATTGTATCATTTTTCTCAAATTTAAATTTTGTATAAGATATAGATGCTTTAGTAGTCATCAATATAATTCTTTGACTCTTCTTAGATCTAAAAAAATCTTCAGAACTTTTGTAGAATTTAATTTCTTTTTCATCCAAATAATCCATCACAACTCTCTTGAATCTGTTGTCACTTAGCAAAAATCCACATGGCTCTATAATCTCTAATTTTGCTCCAAGACACGCACAGGTTCTAATAATTGCTGCTGTATTTTGAGGGATATCTGGTTCAAATAATGCGATTTTAGGTACTTCAGTCATAATATTATGTGTCATTCTTTCAGTAGAAAAAATACTATTTTATTATATGAAATCGTATATTAAATGAATAATCAATTTATAAAATAAACTAATTTAACAAATGTCAGAAAAGAAAACCAATAGAAGAGATTTTTTATTTACAGCAACATATGCTGTGGGAGCAGTAGGTGTGGGTGCCACAGTTTGGCCTATGATTGATCAAATGAATCCTGATGCATCCGTTAAAGCTTTGGCTAGCACGGAGGTAGATGTAAGTTCGTTAACCCCAGGAAAAACAATCACTGTTCTTTGGAGAGGTAAGCCAGTTTTTATTAGAAGAAGAACTCAGGAAGAAATTGCTGAAGCAAGATCTGTAAAAATGGAAGAATTAAAGCATCCAGAAAAAGATGAAGATCGAGCTAAAGATCCAGAATGGCTTGTAATGCTTGGAGTGTGTACTCATTTAGGATGTGTCCCTTTAAATGATAAAGGAGATTATGATGGTTGGTTTTGCCCTTGTCATGGATCACACTACGATACGTCTGGTAGAATTAGAAAAGGTCCAGCACCTCTAAATATGGAAGTACCAAAATACGAATTTGTAAATTCTAACACAATTAAGATTGGTTAAATCAAATGAGTGATCACGAGTATACACCGAAGTCTAAATTTGGAAAATGGTTTAATGATAGATTGCCGTTACTTTCATTAGCAAGCCATTTAACTGATTATCCAACACCTAAAAATTTAAATTATTGGTGGACATTTGGAGGCATACTTACCTTTTGTTTAATTACTCAAATCGTAACAGGCCTTACATTAGCTATGCATTACATTGCACATGCTGATATGGCATTCGAAAGTGTTGAGCATATCATGAGAGATGTTAATTATGGGTGGTTGATTAGATATATTCATGCAAACGGTGCATCAATGTTTTTTTTAGCTGTTTATATTCATATATTTAGATCTTTGTTTTATGGATCCTATAAATCTCCAAGAGAAATCATATGGATTATTGGTATAATTATTTATCTATTAATGATGGCTGCTGCTTTTATGGGTTACGTTCTTCCATGGGGACAAATGAGTTTTTGGGGAGCAACAGTTATTACAAATTTATTTAGTGCTATCCCTTTAGTAGGCGAAGGGATTGTGACTTGGTTATGGGGTGGTTATTCGGTTGATAATCCTACACTAACTAGATTTTTTACACTTCATTATTTAATTCCTTTTTTAATTTTAGGATTAGTTGTTTTACACATTTGGGCCCTGCATGTACCTGGTAATAATAACCCTGTTGGTATTGATGTTAAAAAACCGTCAAAAGATACAGTTCCATTTCATCCTTATATCGTAATTAAAGATGGCTTTGCTTTATTAATGTTTATGATTGTTTTTGCTTTTTTTGTTTTTTACACTCCAAATATTCTCGGACATGCAGACAATTATATTGAGGCAAATCCATTGGTTACGCCTGCACATATTGTTCCTGAATGGTATTTATTACCATTTTATGCAATATTGAGATCAGTTCCTGATAAGCTTTTAGGAGTAGTTGCGATGTTATCTGCAATCTTGATTTTAGCAGCTTTACCATGGCTAGATACTTCTAAAATAAGATCAGCAGTTTTTAGACCTTTGTATAAACAATTTTATTGGATTTTAGTAGCAGACGTTTTAATTCTAGGTTACGTAGGTGCAATGCCTGCCGAAGGATTATATTTGTTGATAGCTAGAGTAGCAACTGCATATTATTTTTTACACTTTTTATTAATTCTTCCTTTGTTAGGTTTTAAAGAAAAAACTCTACCAGTGCCGCTAAGTATTACGGATCCTGTACTTGGAGGGTCACCAAATCTAGCAACCGCTAAAAACAAAGAAAGCTCTGTTAAATAAAGTGAAAAATTTCATAAAGTTATTTTCAATTGCAATTTTAATTTGTTCTACAACTGTTCAAGCTAATTCAGCTGAAACAGCCAAATTTTTAAAAACTGATTGGAGCTTCAAAGGTCTTTTTGGAAAGTTTGATAGAGGTTCGCTGCAAAGAGGTTATCAGGTTTACACAGAGGTGTGTTCTTCTTGTCATTCAATGAAATATTTAAGTTACAGAAATTTGGCAGAAAAGGGTGGACCAGAATTTTCAGAAGCAGAAGTTAAAGCTATAGCCTCATCTTTTGAAGTAATGGATGGTCCAAACGCAGATGGAGAGATGTTTACAAGGCCTGCTAAACTTTCTGATAAATTTGTAATGCCATACGAAAATGTCAAAGCTGCCGAAGCTGCAAACGGTGGTGCTTATCCACCCGATATGTCAGTGTTAGTAAAAGCTAGAGGTGGTGGGGTAGATTATATTTATTCTTTGCTTCAAGGTTATGAAGATCCACCAAGTGGGGAAATTTTAGATGAAGGTGTGCATTATAACAAGTTTATGTATGGAAATAAAATTAAAATGGCAGCTCCACTATCAGATGGTTTGGTTGAGTATGGAGATGGTACTGAAGCTAGTGTTGAACAAATGTCAAAAGATGTAACTACATTTTTAATGTGGGCTGCTGAACCACACTTAGAGTCGAGACACCAAATGGGTTTTAAAGCAATTATTTATTTAATTATTCTAACTACTTTGGTTTACTTTAGTATGAAAAGAATATGGTCACGTGTTGAATCTGAAGTTTAATACATCTCCATCTTTTACAATATAATCTTTTCCCTCTAATCTCATTTTCCCATTTGTTTTTGAATTTACCCACCCATCATTAGCCACAAAATCTTCATAAGAAACTGTTTCAGCTCTAATAAAGCCTTTTTCAAAATCAGTATGAATTTCGCCAGCTGCCTTAGGCGCAGTACAGTTTTTTTGAATAGTCCAGGCCCTAGTTTCTTCAGGTCCGGATGTAAAATAAGTATCTAATTCTAAAATTTTATAACCTTTTTGAATTAACATACTCAATCCAGTTTCTTTTAAACCAATCATTTCCATGTAATTTTTTCTTTCAGTAGTCTCCAGCTCATTAATCTGATTTTCAATATCAGCTGATACAATTAAAGTATTTTCTTCACCAAATTTTTCTATAAAATTTTTCGTATATAGGTTTCCTTTTTGGACACTTTTTTCATCCACATTACAAACAAAAATTTTTGGCTTAATAGATAACAAGCCACTTTGATTAAGTTGCTTGGTTTCAAATTGAGAATTTAAAATCGATATATCTTTGTCATTATTTATGCAGTCTAATGCAAGCTCAAGTATCTTAAGCTGTTCCTCATCAATATTTTTTTTATTGTTCTTTTCTAATCTTTTTTGAATAGACTCTAAATCTGCCAACATCATTTCGGTTTCAATAATTTCAATATCTCTAATCGGATCCACGCTTGGGTTAACATTTTGAATATCATCAGAATCAAAACATCTAATCATATGAATAATTGCATCTACTTCTCTAATATGAGAAAGGAATTTATTTCCTAATCCTTCTCCCTTTGAAGCACCTTTTACTAGGCCTGCAATATCTACAAACGATATTGTTGTATTAATAATTTTTTTGGATTTTGAGACTTTAGATAAATTATCCAATCTTTTATCAGGAACAGGAACAAGTCCCACATTAGGATCTATTGTACAAAAAGGAAAATTTGCTGCTTGTGCTTTGTTTGAATTCGTTAATGCATTAAATAATGTTGACTTGCCAACATTAGGTAGACCAACAATACCACACTTAAAACTCATTATTTATTATTGATAGTGCTAGAAAATAAATCTAATTTTTTTTCAACAAGTATAGAAATT
>JGI20155J14468_10004083_pt1 | contig 9933 bp, 10 predicted proteins | sample COG_05_FD_14468 | JGI IMG/M metagenome (IMG submission 14468)
GACAAGCAATTTCACCTCTGTTTGCTATTAATATGGAACTAAAAATCATAATCTAAATACTCCATATTCTTTAGCGCCCTCAACCAAATTGTTGTTCACAACAGATAAGCAAAAACCAATAATATCTCTGGTATCACGAGGGTCTACGATTCCATCGTCAGTTGTCATGCTGCTAGCAACTAAACCTCTAGATAATTTTTCTAAATAATCTATAACAAATTTTTTAGTTTGTTCATCGGCTTTTTCATCAAAATCTTTGCCATCTCTGAGAGTTTTTGCTTTTCTAACGATAGACATCACTCCAGCCATTTGCTCTGGACCCATAACAGCAATTTTTGCTGTAGGCCACAGAAAAGTGAACCTATTATTAAAAGCTTTACCTGACATAGCATATGTTCCTGCTCCATATGAAGCACCTACAATAAAGGTAATGTGTGGAACCATAGAATTAGATACAGCATTAATTAACTGAGAACCTTTTTTTATAATGCCTTGGCTTTCGAAGTCTTTTCCAACTAAAAAACCTGTAACATTATGTAAAAATATTAATGGTATATCTCTTTTATTGCAAAGCTGAATAAAGGTAGCAGCTTTCTCAGCACTTTCTGGATAAATAGGGCCATTATTACCAAGAATACCTACTTGATACCCATGAACCGATGTCCAACCACAGACCATAGTCGGTCCATATAAAGGTTTAAATTCTTCAAATTTAGATCCGTCTGAGAATCGTGCTATTACTTCTTTAATATCTACAGCAGATTTTAAATCTTCGCTGATGATTCCAAGCATTTCTTCATTATCGTAGATAGGATTGGTAACAATTTTTGTCGGACTATTACCTCTTTTTTTCCAATTTAGATGCGACACTACTTCCCTGCAAATTCTGAGAGCATCCATTTCATCTTCAGCTAAATAATCAGAAAGTCCTGATTTTTCTGAATGCATTTTTGCTCCACCTAATGTCTCATCATCAGATTCTTCACCTGTTGCCATTTTTACTAATGGGGGACCAGCCAAGAAAGCTTTTGATTGACCTTTAATAAAAATATTGTAATCAGACATTCCGGGCTGATATGCCCCGCCTGCAGTAGATGAGCCAAAAACAACAGAAATAACTGGAATTCGTAATTTTGAAAGTTCAGTCATGTCATAAAAAAATCTTCCAGTTGAAGCAAAGTGACTGCTATGAAGTGAGGGAGCTTCAGGGGGAATATCGCTTTTACCACCTCCAACACTTAAATCTGCACCCGCTGACTCAACAAAACTTATAAAAGGGATTCTGTTTACACGAGCAATTTCCATTGCCCTGTTCCATTTTTCCCCAACATAAACATTCATGGCGCCAGCTTTCACCGTAGGATCATTTGCAAAAATTACACACTCTACCCCAGATATAACTCCAATACCTGATACGCAACCTCCACCAACATTAAATGTATTTGTTCCATAAGCAGCATATGGCTGAATTTCTAAAAAAGGACTGTCACAATCAATAACATTAAGAATTCTCTCTCTTACTGGCATTTTGCCTCTTTTTGCAAGCCTTTCATGATGATGCATGCCTCCACCTAGCTCAGCAAAATCAAGAAGCTCATTTAAAAAATCTAATTTTTCAAGCATCATTTTTTTGTTTTTCTGATACTGATCTGATTTAGTATCTAAATTAGTTTTAAATACTGGTGCAATATTCTCTGTTTTCATATTTCATAATTTTTTACAGTTACCTTATGGTAATATATTAACATTAATATTACCAATCAAAGGGAGTATTATTAATAATAGTATTTAGGAAAAATTATGTTGAAGATTTATGGAACAGAAAACTCACGAGCAATGAGGCCAATATGGACAGCTGAAGAGATGGGACTTAAATATGAATTAATAATGATGCCATTTCCACCTCGGATCTTTATGGAAGATTATTTGGATATTAATATTTTAGGTACAGTCCCATATCTAATTGATGGAGATATAAAAATGACAGAGTCTGTTGCAATGTCTCAATACTTAGTTGAAAAGTATGGGCCAACCGATTTAAGGGTAATGCCTGATGAAAAAGATTACCCATCTTATTTAAATTGGTTGCATCATGCAGATGCAACATTAACTTTCCCTCAAACAGTTGTTTTGAGATATAAATACCAAGAACCAGGAGTTGCTGACGCTGCAATAGAAGGATATAGCAGGTGGTTTGTTTCTCGTTTGAAGTTACTTGAATCCGAGCTTGAAAATAAGAAATATCTTTGTTCCAATAGATTTACAATTGCTGATATATGCGTAAGTTATGCAATTAACTTAGCAGGGCTACTTGGAATTAATGAGGCGTTCAAACCTAATATTTCAAGATGGACTGAAATGTTATTTAATAGAAAAGCATTTATCAAAAGCAGAAGTTATAAGTACGAAAAATAAAAATATGAACAAATTAATTGCATGTTTTCTCATGACTATTTCAGTAGGGTTGTTTGCTGAAAATAAAACATCTCATTTAGAGACAATCGTCTTGGGTTCTGGATGCTTTTGGGGTGCAGAGAAAGGATATGAATCTTTAGTTGGAGTGTATGATGCAGTATCTGGATATTCAGATGGTTATGGTATCAGACCCTCATATAGAGAGATTACAAAGTTTAAAAACAAATTTAATGATAATAATTATGCTGAAGTTGTTGAGGTTACATTTAATAGACAAGTAGTTAGCTTAGAATCAATATTGCAGTACTTTTATGAACAACATGACCCTACACAATTAAATAGACAGGGTAATGATATTGGGACTCAATATAGATCTATCATTTTATATAATGATGAATCACAGAGAGAAACAATTACTAAAGTTACAAATGAATTTCAAGAATTGTTGCTAACTGCTGGATATGGCAAGATTCAAACTCAAATAAAACCTCTAGATAGGTTCTATAAAGCAGAAGAATACCACCAAGATTACATAGAAAAGAATCCAAATGGATATTGTCCTGATCATTCTACTGGTGTGGTTTTCAATAAAAGCAAAATACCAGCAATTGATAATACAATCCTTAAACAAGGAAAATATATACTAGTTATCGATTCAGAAGATTACTGTCCTTATTGTGAAAAGTTTAAAAAAGATGTTGCTAATAATTATCAAGGAAACATCCCTTTAATTTACAGAACAAGTAGAGAATTAAGTGGGCTTAGTATAAAGACACCAACTTGGGCTACACCAACAATTGTGTTTATAGAAGACGGCGAAGAGCAGTTCTCTTATCAGGGATATATGGAGCCTGAATTATTTTATAAAGCCCTAGGAAAATTTAAGTTAGGTAATTCAGAGGCATATGAGGTTGCCTTTAACCAAGGAACTGATTCAAGATTTTGTAAAGAATATCAAATCTTTAAAAATACTCCCGATGGTATTTTTGTTGATAAATTAAGTGGGGCACCTTTATTTGATACTAGAGATAGATTTGTCTCACGAAGCGGGTGGCTATCTTTTACAGCACCAGTTCCTAATGCAACTTATGAACTTCCAGATAATTCATATGGAATGAAAAGAACCGAAGTTAAATCAATATCAAGTAATATTCATCTTGGACATGTTTTTGATGATGGGCCAAATGGCATGCCAAGATATTGTATTAATGCAACAGTGCTTGAATTTATTGCCAGAGAAGATATTAAAAATTCTTAATAATTCTATTCTACTAGGCTTGTCATTCGCTCATAGGCTTCAATAAATTCTTCTTTAAATTTTTGAACAGTCTGCCCTGCAGATATTGTCTCATTTACCAATCCTATACCTTGGCCAACCCAATATGTATCTAGTTTTTTTGCTCCCTCATGGCCAAGAGTTGCCTGTTTGGAGATTATTGCCAATGCAGGTTCTCCAACAATTGTTTGCAATGGCATTGGCAGTGGTTCAGGCGCATCTTTTGATTCCCATGCATCAGTCCAGGCTGATTGAAGTTGCCTTGAATGTTTACCTGTTCTACTTTTTGATCTTACTGTTTGGCTTGATGTTGCCTGAATCATCTTCTCTTTTATATTTTCTGATGTTTCAGCTTCAGTGGTTGGTAGAAAAACTGATGCACACCATACACCATCTGCGCCCATAGCCATTATCCCAGCCATTTGTTCGCCAGTTGCAATGCCCCCAGCTGCTAGAATAGGAACATTACCCAAATCTTTAATCGCTCTTTTTACTTCTGGAATTAAAACCATAGTTGAAACACTACCACAGTGGCCGCCACCCTCAGTACCCGAGACTACTAATAAATCAACACCGGCTTGAACTTGTTTAATTGCATGTTCTTTTGCTCCTAAAAGTGCTGCAACTTTTACATTATTCTCTTTCCCCATCTCTAGCATCCAATGAGGAGGAACGCCCAAAGCATTTGCTATAAGTTTAATGGGATGTGAAAAAGCAACTTCTAATAATTTTTTTGCTCCCTCCTCTTTAAGATTTTTTCCAAATCTAGAATCTGAATCCAATTCAATTTTTTTTGATTCTGATGGATTTCTTAACGACTCGCCGTCAACGTCATATTGTTTTAGAACATCTGCTCTAAAGTCTCTATACTCTTGAGGAATCATATTTATTAAGTCTTCTGATGTAACAGATGATCCCTTACCTTCAAATGTTGTTGGCACTAAGATATCCACGCCATATGGCTTACCATCAATATGTTCGTCTATCCATTTAAGATCTTGTTCCAGCATTTCAGGAGTATGACCAACCGCGCCCAAGACGCCCATACCTCCAGCTTTGGAGACCGCTGCAACTACATCTCTGCAATGACTAAATGCCACAAGTGGAAATTCAATATCAAACATTTCACATATAGGTGATTTCATAATTTACTCTACATTTTTATATATATTTTTAATTCTATTATAATTATGAGATAAATTTAAAATTTTCTTCTAATGCAAAAATATAACTTTACAGTTCCTGACATATGCGACACTTTTCCTAGTGAGATATTAATAGGTGATATTTTTCTCAATTCTTATGGAGGTATTGATAAGTTCTGTGGAGAAATTAGAACAGTAAATTGTTTACACAGTAATAGTGTTGTTAAAGAAATGGTTGAAGAAAATGGTGAAGGCAGTGTCTTGGTTATAAATCATACTGGTGATAAATTATGTTCAATGGTTGGCGATCAAATTGCTCAAAAAGCATTTGAAAATAACTGGAGAGGGATTTTTGTAAATGGCTATATTCGTGATGTAGAAGTAATCAAGAATATTTCAATTGGTGTTTATGCAAAAAATGCATATCCAATGAAGACAGACAAATCTATTGGTGTTGGTTTAAAAGATGAAGACATTAATATTGGTTCTATAATAATAAGTTCAGGTAACTGGATTTATGTTGATAGCAATGGGTGGGTTGTTAGCAAAAACAAATTAAAACTTTAATTTTTCAATTTCTTTGTCTTTGTCTTCCCATATATTTTCAATCCAAATTTTAAAATTCTTTCTATATTCTTCGTCAGTAGAATAGTTTTTATTTTTAAGATTCTCGGGAATATTATATTTTCTGACTAAAACTTTTACATCGCGCATATCGCCCTTTAAAAAGGCCCAGGCTGATCTTTTGTTTGATCTATAAACAACTGAGTAATCAACCAAAACATCAATATTGGGCATAGCAGAGAGGGCGGTTGCAATCCCACCAATTCTTGGTATTAAAAGATTTTTATATGGTGAGTTTTGAGCTTTATGTTTTTCAGGGTTATTTCTCGTCCCTTCTGCATAACTAAAAATAGTTGAAGGAGATCTTTGAAATCTTTTACATGCCTTTAACGTATTTTCATAATCTTTAAATCTTAAATTAGGATTTTTTTCTAATTGTTTTTTTGAATGCCTATTTACAAAAGGCATGTTTAAAGTTTTATTTGCCAGAAATATAAAAGGTATCCAAGCTAACTCTTTTTTCATGAAAAATTTAAGCAAAGGTATTCTTTTATGAGCTGCTACCAAAAGAATAAAAATGTCAGCCCACGATTGGTGATTAGAAACAGCCATATACCATTGATTTTTATTAAACTCATTATCATCAAATATTTGCATAGAATCTCTATGCATTATTTTCATAATAATCTTCAATCCATAGACAGTATATTCACCAATAGTATTTGAAATTTTGCTTAATTTAATTTTAAGAGATTTAAGTGGAAATATGGCTCTTGGAATATTAACTATTGTTAACGTTCCAAAGCCAATTATTAATTCGATAACGATTAATATAAAAGTAAAAAAGCCTATTATGTTGGACTTTATGTAATACATATCAAACTTTCAAATTTAGAACCCGCTTAGATTAGCATATCTTTCAGTATGATATGTTGAACTCCCAAAAATTTGCTCTGCAACTCTAGACCTTTTTATAAAAAATCCAAGATCATACTCATCAGTTACCCCAATGCCGCCATGCATTTGAATTGCTTCATTAGAAACTAAATTAAGAGTTTCACCTGCAATTGTTTTTGCAAGACTAGATAATCTCTGAAGTTCGTTTGAATTTTCGTCAGCACCATGAATAGCCGCCATAACTGCTGACTTTGTAAGCTCAATTTCGCAAAACATTTCTGCAGCTCTATGTTGAAGCGCTTGGAATGTACCTATCACTACACCAAATTGTTTTCTTTGCTTAAGGTATTCTATGGTTGTCTCAAAGGCTGATTCTGCATTGCCAAGCATCTCAGCAGACATCGCAATTCTTCCAATATCTAGAATTCTTTCAACTGTCTCTCCACCAGATTCCAAAGCTCCAAGTATATCTTCGTTAGAGCATTCAACATTATTAAACTCAATATTGGCATAATTTCTTGAATCAGCCATATCGAGTTTTATTTTTTTAATACCATCAACACTTGATTCAACAACAAATAAAGTTAAACCAGCTAAATCACCTGAATTACCAGATGTTCTTGCAAGTACGATAAAAATATCAGCACTAGCACCATCAATTACAAAAGTTTTTTTACCATTTAACAAGAAATTGCTAGCTTTCTGTTCTGCTTTGAATAGTGTTTTACTAGGATCGTGGTGACTAGATTCATCTACAGCAAGGGCGGTTGTAATTTCTCCACTAACTATCTTTGGAAGATATTTTTCTTTTTGTTCTTTTGTTCCAAAATTAGAAATAGCATATGCACCCAAAACACCTGTTGAAAAAAGAGGAGAAGGTGTGAGAGTTTTACCACATTCTTGCAAAATAACACTTATACCTGCAACACCAAAATCAGAACCACCAAATTCCTCAGGTATGAGAATACCTGACCAGCCTAAATTGACCATTTCTTGCCAAATATCTTTATCCCAAAGGTTTTCATNTTTATTGTCTCTNAGAGATCTAAAATGAGTAACTGGTGTTCTTTCTCGAGCAAAATCTCTTGCAGTATCNCTAAGAAACTCTTGTTCTTCTGTTANTATTAATTTCATTTTCTTTTATCCTGATTAAATATTTCTAACTTGGAAGACCNAAGACTCTTTTTGATATAACGTTTAATTGAACTTCAGAAGTNCCACCTTCAATAGAATTTCCTTTTGTTCTTAACCAGGCTCTTGTAAGATCTTTGTCTTTTTTATCGAATTCATCTCCATCCCATGCAACTCCATTTATACCGGTGGCAGCAATCATTAATTCATGACGTCTTTTGTTATGTTCAGACCCATATAATTTAAACATTGAAGCAGTTGCGCTAGCTTTTCCGCCTTCATCTTTTGCTCTTTTTAATGTCAATCCAAATGCATGTTCTTTAATTTTATGAGCTGTTATTTGTGATCTATAAAAGCCATTACTAATTTTTCCATCTTCTTCCCCGATATGTTTTTTAGCAATAGAAACAAGATCTCTGCCACTGCCCATACTAGAGGCAAGACCGAAGCTGATAGAAAAGCTCTTTCATGTTGTAACAATGCTTTTGCAATTGCCCATCCAGCATTTTGTTGACCTATAAGATTTTCTTTTGGTACTTTTACATCATCAAAAAATGTTTCGCAAAAAGGAGATTTTCCTGATATTAGAGTAATTGGTTTTGTGCTGACTCCTGCTGTTTCCATGTCAATTAGTAAAAAACTAATACCATCATGTTTTGGCTCTTTAGGACCTGTTCTTACCAAAGCAAATATCCAATCAGCCTTATCCGCATATGATGTCCATACTTTTTGGCCATTCACTATAAAATGATCTCCATTATCTTCAGCTTTTGTAGCAAGACTAGCTAAATCAGATCCAGATCCTGGTTCAGAATATCCCTGACACCATCTAATCTCACCTTTGATAATTTTTGGAAGATGCTCTTTTTTCTGTTCTTCTGTTCCGTATTCAAGGAGTACTGGAGCAAGCATCCAAATACCAAAACTTAATAGTGGCCCTTTAGCACCAATTGCAAACATTTCTTGATTTAGTATTGTCACCTCTTCAGCGGTCAATCCACCTCCACCATATTCTTTTGAAACTGTTGGCATCGTCCATCCTTTAGCCCCCATTCGATCTAGCCATAGCTTTGATTCAGGATTTTTATATTCAGCTTTCCTGCCACCCCAGACCTCATCAATAGGAATTGAAGGGTTTGCACCAGCTCTCATAGACTTAGGACAGTTATCGTTGAGCCATTCCTTAACCTCTTTTCTGAATTCTTCTAAATTTTGCATATGTTTTTATATATATTTTTGAACTGTAAAACATTCTATATCAAAGTTTATCTTGTTCAAAAGAAATAAAATGTTCAATATTTATCAATGATATCTATATTCTTTACGTAAGAGTTGATTGAAATAGTATAATTCCTCCATGTTTAAAAATATTGGAATTTATATTAAAGAAAAATCTGGCGAGGGTATTGACTCTCATGGCCTTGATGTCTTAATTGATAATTTAAAAAAGCATACCCCAAAAGTTTTTATAGAAGATACTTCTAAATATAAAAATAACTCTTTGATAACTATAAAACATAGCGAATTTGTATCTAAGGTTGATTTAATTATTGTTTTTGGTGGCGACGGAACTCTTTTAAGATCTGCAAGAAAATATCTTGAACATAATATTCCCATTCTTGGTATAAACATGGGTACGGTTGGTTTTTTAACTGATGTAAAAACCGAAGATTTCGAGTCAATTATAAAAGATGTAATTGATGGCAATTGCAAAATAGAAGAAAGAAATCTTGTCAGCGCCTCTTTTAATAATACGACAGCATATGGTCTCAATGAAATCGTTATTCACTCTGGTGCATATACCCAGCTAATGAGGTACAGATTATCTGTAAATGATAAAGTTGTTTATGAGCAACGTTCAGATGGACTAATTATAGCTACACCTACTGGATCGACCGCTTATGCTCTTTCAGCTGGCGGACCTATCATCCATCCAGGCTTGGATGTTTGGACAATACTTCCAATGTTGCCTCAGAGTATCTCATCCCGTCCTTTTGTTATTTCTTCGGATGAGAAAGTTAAAGTAAATCTATTAAGAGGACCTTTAGACATAGCAAAGATTTGTGCTGATGGTCAGGAGGATATTCCAGTACCATATCTAGAAGATATACAGATTTCAAAAATGGAACATAAATTAAGGCTAGTTCACCCAATAAATAATGATTTTTTTGAAGCTTGCAGAGAAAAGTTAGGATGGAGTTTAGATATATCTAAGAAGAGTTCTTAAATGAATATTAAAAATCTTCACATACCTATTATTATTGTATCTGTGATTATTGCTTTAATATCAAATTACGGAAGCTTTGTATCTGCTATTGAGCCATTTACTTTTTTAAAAATGGATTTAAATTCTATCGAAAGAGGTTATATTAATTTTTTTTCAATAGATTCCACATACAATATTAATAATGAATGGTGGAGGTTAGTTACCCCAATGCTAATTCATTTTTCATTTGCTCACTTAGTTTTTAATTGTCTTTGGGTATATGTTTTAGGGTCAAAAAT
>JGI20155J14468_10004086_pt1 | contig 9924 bp, 11 predicted proteins | sample COG_05_FD_14468 | JGI IMG/M metagenome (IMG submission 14468)
AAAAACCCATAATTTCCAGAATTAATTCCATAAAAATATTTGCGAGTACTCTTATTCTTTTTTAAAGTTTGAAGCATAAATCCATCACCACCAATTACTATTATTATATTAGGTTTACTTATATTTTGTTTATTAAAAATTTTAATAATTTTTTTTTTAATTTTTAAAGATTTTAAATTTTTATCAGAAATAATTAGTGGTTTATTCATTTTTTGAATGGTGCCCTCGGCCAGACTCGAACTGGCACTCCCAAAAGGGCAAGGATTTTAAGTCCTTTGTGTCTACCAATTTCACCACGAGGGCACATAATATTAAGTAATATATTCATGACATTTATATTATAATTTATATTTTATAAAGTATATTTATTCTGTGAAAAAAATATTAATTTACAACTCGGGTGGTGGTTTAGGAGACTCTATACAAATTATACCTTTGCTTCTCAGTCTCAAAAACCATTATAAAAGATCTCAAATTCTCTACTTAGGGGCCCATCCAAATCATTTTAAGGGTAAATTAAAAGAATATAATATTAATGTTGAAACGCTTGAATTAAACTTAAAATATTTTGGTTTTCGATGGTGGCATTTATTATTCGTAAAAAGAAATTTTAAACAAAAAAATGAGACTAAATTTGACTTAATTATTGACCTTCAGTCAAAATTTAGAAATTCTTTAATACTTAAAAGAATTCCTCATGTTCATTTTTATTCAAAAACTTTTAAAAGTTTTTTTTCAACCAGGAAAATTCTATTTAAATCAAAAGATCATATTAAAAATTTAAACATTTTTTTAGATGAAAAAATTAAAGTTATAAATTTTGATTTAAAAAATTTACCTAAAAGTTTAATAAATGAAGCTAAAAAATTGTTACCTAAATCAAATTATATTGGATTTTCTCTTACTCAAGGCAATAAATATAGAAAAAAAAGTTGGTCTATATATAAATTTATTTCACTTGCAAACAAGACTTTAATAAAAAATAAAGTTCCAGTATTTTTTATTGAAAAAAACCAAGAGCAATTAATTGAAAAAATTAAGAGCCAGGTTCCAGGTGCGTTATTTCCCGAAGTTCAATCTGAATTATCGTGTCCTGCACTTGTTACAGCTTTATCGGCAAGATTAGACCAAGCTATCTCTATAGATAATGGTGTTATGCACATGATGGCACTTGCAGGTATACCAATGATAGTTTTGTTTGGTCCTACTAATTCAGAAAAATTTGCTCCAAAAAATAATTATACAAAAATATTGGATAGCAAAAAAATTCATAAAACAAAAGACATAGAGTCGATCTCTGTTGATGAAGTTTATAATTTTATTTAAATTTTTAATACTTCAATTTTTTTAAGTTTAATTAATTTTAATATTTCTTTATTAACACTTTTTATTTTTAATAAAGAAGTTGATCTAATGACTATAGCTACACCTATTTTTCCAAGTCTAAAAAAAGGATAACTACCAATATCAACAAATTTTCGAAATTTTTTTTGAATTAAACCTAATTGTTTAGAGATGTTGCTCTCAACGGTATAAAGATTGATTGTTTGACTTCGAACTTTCAAACCTTTGATTAAAAATTTTTTACAATTTTCAATCATAGAGTTTAAAATAGAGGGCACACCAGGTAATGATATGACATTTTTAATTATAAAGCCTGGAGCCGCACTTGAAGGGTTGTATATCAATTTTGCCCCTCTTGGCATTTTTGCCATTTTTTTTCGTCCATTATTAAATTTTTCTTTACTATAATATTTTTCTAAAATTTCATAAGCTTCTTTGTGATATTCATACTTAACTTTAAAAGCTTTAGCGATTGATTGGGCAGTAATATCATCGTGGGTGGGCCCAATACCACCAGTAGTAAAAACATAATTGAATTTTTTTGATAAAATTAAAATGTTTTCTACAATAGTTTTCTCTATATCTGGAATTATTCTAACCTCATTAACTGTAATTCCACATTTTGAATTCAACCAGTTGGAGATAAAAGCAATATTTTTATCCTGTGTTCTCCCAGATAGTATTTCATTACCAATTATTAAAATTGCAGCATTTATTTTTTTAATTTTTTTCTTCATAGGAGTTATAAGTATATATGAATTTCGAAAATAAATTTATATCAGGACTATTTATAAAAAGATATAAACGTTTTTTTGTTGATGTAAAAATTAATAATGAAATAATAACAGCTCATTGTCCCAACACAGGGTCTATGTACGGTCTCTTAAAAGCAGGAAATAAAGTATGGGTAAGCAAATCAAATAATCCTAAAAGAAAGTTAAAATATACATTAGAAATTATTGAAGACAATAAATCAAAGGTAGGTGTTAATACTCATTTTGCAAACAAGATTGTATTACACGCTCTTCGGAATAAACTTATAAAAGAGTTTAAAAATATTTCCATGATAAATCCTGAAACTAAATTTGGAAAAAATTCCCGATTTGATTTTTTAATTATCAATAAAAAAAATAAGACATTCATCGAAGTTAAAAATGTTACATTGTCTAGAAAAAAAGGGTTGGCTGAATTTCCTGACGCAGTCACAACTAGAGGATTAAAGCATATTAATGAGCTAGTAAAAGCTGCAAAAAAAAATTATAAAATTTTTATACTTTATCTAATACAAAGAAATGATTGTATGACTTTTTCAATAGCAAAAGATATAGATTTAAATTATGCCAAAGCTCTGGAGAAAGCTGTTAAAAACAATCTGAATATTCTTTGCTATGATTGTAAATTTTCTNCAAAGGGAATAAAACTTAATAAAAAAATAAAAATTAATATTTAATGATTAAANATATTAAAGANGCATTTGAAAAAACTAAAATAGCTGGNCAGATAGCTGCAGGTGCGCTTGATGAAATAAATAAAATTATTAGACCAGGTATTTCTACTGATAAAATTGATAATGTTTGNTACGAATATATTAATGATCATAAGGCCTACTCTGCTCCTTTGTTTTACAGAGGGTTTCCAAAATCATGCTGCACTTCTGCTAATCATGTCGTTTGTCATGGAATACCTTCTGATAAAATTTTAAAAGAAGGAGATATTGTAAATGTAGATGTTACTGCTTTCAAAGACGGNTGGCATGGAGATACAAGCAGAATGTTTAAAATAGGAGAAATTTCAATTAAAGCTGAAAAACTAATTAATACAACTTATGAAGCAATGATGAAGGCAATTAAAGTAGTTAAAGATGGAATTCACCTAGGTGATATTGGATCAACTATTCAACAACATGTTGAAGCAGAAGGATTTTCTGTTGTTCAGGATTTTTGTGGTCATGGAATCGGCGAAAAATTTCATAAGGAACCAAACGTTCTACATTATGGAGAAAAAGGAACTGGAGAAAAAATAAAAACAGGAATGATTTTTACAATTGAACCGATGATAAATCTTGGAAATTACGAAACTAAAACATTAAATGACGGTTGGACAGCAGTTACTAAAGATAAATCATTGTCAGCACAATTTGAACATACAATAGGTGTAACAAGTGATGGTTGTGAAATTTTTACTCAAACAAACAGTACTAATTAAATTTTATGATTGAAAGATATTCTAGAAAAGAAATTAAAAGTATATGGGAAGATTATAATAGATATTCTATCTGGTTAGAAATCGAACTAGCTGCAGCTGAAGCTATGGAAAAATTAAAAATTATTCCTAAAGGTGTTGTAAAAAAAGTTAGATCAAAGGCAAAAATTAATCCAAAAAGAATTCTACAAATCGAAGAAAAAGTAAAACACGATATTATAGCTTTTTTAACTTCAATCACTGAAAAAGCTGGTAAAGAGGCAAGATATTTACATAAAGGAATGACTTCTTCAGATGTCCTAGATACATGTTTCAATCTTCAATTAAAACAATCTGGACAAATACTATTAAAAGATATTGATCAATTACTTGGATCAATAAAAAAACAAGCCTTAAAACATAAATTTACTTTATGTATCGGAAGAAGCCATGGTATTCATGCGGAGCCAATTACTTTTGGTTTAAAAATGTTAACTTTTTACCAAGAATTTTTGAGAAATAAAAAAAGACTTGATCTCTCGATTAAAGAAATATCAACTTGTGCAATTTCAGGAGCAGTTGGAACTTTTGCTAATGTAGATCCAAGAGTCGAGGGTTATGTTGCAAAAAAACTAAAACTAAAAGTTGAACCTATTTCTACACAAATAATACCCAGAGATAGGCATGCACAGTTTTTTTCAACACTAGGAATTATAGCCAGTTCAATCGAAAGATTTGCAGTCGAAATAAGACACTTGCAAAGAACAGAGGTTCTTGAAGTAGAAGAGTTTTTTGGTAAAAAGCAAAAAGGTTCATCCGCTATGCCACACAAGAAAAATCCAATTTTAAGTGAAAACTTAACTGGATTAGCGAGGTTAATTAGATCATGTGTTGCACCTGCTTTAGAAAATGTTGCTTTATGGCATGAAAGAGATATTTCTCATTCGGCAGTTGAGAGAAATATTGGGCCAGATGCCACGATTGCTTTGGATTTTGCTCTAAATAGATTAAGTAATGTGATTAAAAATTTAAATGTCTACCCAAAAAATATGAAAAAGAATTTAGATATTACAAATGGTATATTTTTTTCACAAAGGGTTCTTTTAGAATTAACTACAGTAGGTTTTACAAGAGAAGAATCTTATAGAATTGTTCAAAGAAATGCGATGCTAGCATGGAAGGAGAATTCTTCATTTTATGACAAAATCGTTTCAGATAAAAAAATTACAAATAAAATACCTGTTAATAAACTTAAAAAACTATTTAATTTCGATTACCATACAAAAAAAATTAATATAATTTTTAAAAGAAGTCTAAAAAAATAATTAAATGAATAAAGGCAAAAAACTATACGAGGGTAAAGCAAAAATTCTTTATGAAACAAAAGATAAAGATTTAGTTATTCAGCATTTTAAAGACGACGCTACGGCTTTTAATAATTTAAAAAAGGCTAGTGTAGAAGGTAAAGGTGTTCTTAATAATAGAATTTCGGAATATATTTTAACTAACCTCACCCAATGTGGAATTAAAACACACTTCATCAAACGACTAAATATGAGAGAACAACTAATAAAAAAAGCTGAAATATTTCCAATCGAATTTATAGTTAGAAATATTGCAACTGGATCTTTAACTAAACGACTAGCTATTCCAGAAGGAACAGTGCTGGATCAACCGCTTTTAGAATACTGTTATAAAAAAGATGAACTCAATGATCCTTTAATATCTAAAGAACATATTTTCTCATTTGGCTGGGCAACACAAAAAGAAATTCAAATAATTGATAAAATGACATTAAGAATTAATGATTTATTATTAGGTATGTTCAGAGGAATAGGCATTAAACTTGTAGATTTTAAAATTGAGTATGGAAAAGCATGGAATAAGGACACTGAAGAAAAAGAAATTGTCCTAGCAGATGAAATAAGCCCTGATACATGTCGACTATGGGACTCAAAAACTGAAAAAAAATTAGATAAAGACAGGTTTAGAAAAGATTTAGGTAATATCATCCAAGGATATCAAGAAGTAGCAAGAAGATTAGGAATTATGCCTGAAGAAACAAATATTAGCGAAGTTAATTTNGGAAAAACAATTCCGATAAAATTTAAAAAAAAATAAATTGAAATTTTCTGTAACAGTTACTCTTAAAAAAGATGTTCTAGATCCCCAAGGTAAGGTTGTGGAGAATACTTTGGTTAATATGGGCATGAACAATCTAAAAAATATAAGGCAAGGTAAATATTTTCAAATAGAAATTGATGATAATGATCAAATAACAGCTGAAAAAAAAATTGATGAAATGTGTAAAAAACTTTTGGTCAATCTTATAATAGAAGATTATAAAATTAACAAAATTTAATGAGATCAACTGTAATTGTTTTTCCAGGCTCTAATTGTGATAGAGATATAGCTGTCGCTTTAGAAAAAATGCAATTTAAAAACCAAATGGTTTGGCATAAGGAGACCAAATTACCAAAATCTGATTTAATAGTGCTACCAGGTGGTTTTTCATATGGTGATTATTTAAGATCTGGAGCTATTGCCGGTAAATCATTAATTATTGATGAAGTTATTAAAGCAGCTAACTCTGGTTGCCTTATCTTGGGTATTTGTAATGGATTTCAAATCTTAACTGAAACAGGTTTATTAAAAGGTACTCTATTGAGAAATAAAAATTTAAGATTTATCAATAAAAATGTTTGTATTAAAGTAATGAACAACAATACTAGATTTTCAAGTAAATATAAAAAAAATCAAATATTAAAAATTAATATTGCACATAATGAAGGNAACTATTTTACAGATTCTAAACATTTAGANAAATTAAATAANGAAGATTTAATTGCTTTTAAATACTGTGATGAAAAAGGAAATATTAACCAAGAGTCTAACCCTAATGGATCTTTAGAAAATATTGCTGGAATTTTAAATTCAAAAAAAAATATTTTAGGAATGATGCCTCATCCAGAGAGAATGATTGATGAAATTATATCAAATAAAGATGGGATTAATTTATTTTCAAGTTTACTTAATTAAATGAAAATTACTCATCAAATTATTGAAAAGCATGGTTTAAAACCAGAGGAATACGAAAGCATTATAAAATTATTAAAAAGAGACCCAAATTTGTTAGAACTTGGAATTTTCTCAGCAATGTGGAATGAGCACTGCTCTTATAAATCTTCAAGGATACACCTAAAAAAATTACCTACTAAAGGAAAGCAAGTTATTCAAGGACCTGGAGAAAATGCAGGTGTGATTGACATAGGCGATGATGATGCAATTGTTTTTAAAATTGAAAGCCATAATCATCCTTCTTATATTGANCCATACCAAGGAGCNGCAACTGGAGTTGGNGGAATTTTAAGAGATGTATTCACTATGGGGGCTAGACCTATTGCTTTATTAAACTCAATTCATTTTGGTGCCCCTGAGCACCCTAAGACTAAAAGCTTGCTAAATGGTGTTGTGTCTGGAATTGGTGGTTATGGAAACTGCATAGGAATACCCACAGTTGCTGGAGAAACTAAATTTAATGAGACTTACAATGAAAATATTTTAGTTAATGCAATGGCAGTGGGTCATGCAAAAAAAGATAAAATTTTTTACTCGAAAGCAAAAGGTTTAAATAAATCTGTTGTGTATGTGGGATCGAAGACCGGTAGAGATGGAATTCATGGTGCATCAATGGCCTCTGCAGAATTTGATGAAAATTCAGAAGAAAAAAAACCAACCGTACAAGTTGGTGATCCTTTTACTGAAAAACTTTTAATGGAAGCTTGTTTAGAATTAATGAAAGATAATTCTATTATTTCTATTCAAGATATGGGTGCAGCTGGGTTAACTTCTTCAAGTGTAGAAATGGCTTCTAAAGGTTCACTTGGTATAGAACTTGAGTTAGATAAAGTTCCTTGTAGAGAAGTAAAAATGACACCTTATGAAATGATGTTATCTGAAAGTCAAGAGAGAATGCTAATTATTTTAGAGGATGGAAAAGAAAAAGATGCAAAAAAAATATTTGATAAATGGGATTTAGATTTTGTTGTAATTGGAAAAACCACCAACACTAATAAACTTACTTTAAAATTTAATAATGAAATTGTTGGTGAAATTCCAATTGATGCTTTAGCTTCAAAATCACCTCAATATGAAAGAAAGTGGATAAAGAAAAAACCTCAAAAAAATAAGGTGAATTTAAAAGACCTAAAAAAAATTAAAATTGAGGACGCTTTAATTAAAATTTTATCTAGTCCTAACCATTCAAATAAAAGTTGGGTCACCAGTCAGTATGATCAAACTGTTATGTGTGATACTGCACAAAAGTCGGGTTCAGATGCTTCAATAATTAGGATTCATAACAAGGACAAAGCAATTGCTGTTTCGGTAGACTCTTCAGCTAATTATTGTAAGTCATATCCTCTAACTGGTGGTAAACAAATAGTTTGCGAAAATTGGAGAAACTTGATTACTGTTGGAGCAAAACCCTTGGCAATTACTAACTGTTTAAATTTTGGTAATCCAGAAAATAAGGAAATTATGGGAGAGTTTGCTGAATGTTTAGAGGGAATTAAACAAGCTTGTGAATTTTTAAATTACCCTGTCGTTTCTGGTAATGTGTCTTTTTATAATGGAACAAATAAAAAAAATATATACCCTACTCCAGTGATTGGTGGTGTTGGTTTAATAAAAAAACTATTAAAACCTTTAAGTCATAATTTTAAAAAAAATAATAGCACTTTAATACTTATAGGAAAAACATTTGGACACTTGGAACAGAGTTGTTTTTTAAAAGAAAATTATTCAATAAGTGAGGGTATGCCACCGGAGGTTAACCTTTCAAATGAAAAGAATAATGGTGAAGCTTTATTAAAATTAATTGATAAAAACTTGATTATTTCGTCTCACGATGTGTCCAGTGGAGGTTTAATTACCGCACTTTCAGAAATGTCTATTGGGTCAAGTTTCGGTGCAAAAATTTTTAAACCAAAAAAACTGACAAATTTGTATGAATATTTTTTTGGTGAGGATCAAGCACGGTACATTATTGAAATTGAAACAAATGATTTAATCAAAACTGAGAAAATATTAAAAGAAAACAATGTTTACTTTGAAAATATCGGTTTTACACAAAAAGAATTTTTTGAGGTTGACAATGAATTAAAAATTAAAACAAATGAATTATTTAAAATTAACAATGAATGGTATAATAATTACTAATGCCTTTGCCTTTAAATGAAATAACAAAACTTATTAAAGATTCTATTCCAGACGCATCAATAGAAATAAAAGATTTGATGGGAGATAATAATCATTATGCGGCAACAATTAAGTCATCATTATTTAACAACCTGAGTAAAATTGAACAACATAAACTTGTATACAAATCATTAAAAGGGAAAATGGGTAATGAATTACATGCTCTATCAATTACAACTGAAGGAAAATAATGGAATATAAAAATAAAATTGAAAATTTAATTAGTGAAAATGATGTTTGTTTATTCATGAAAGGAACTCCAGATGCACCTCAGTGTGGATTTTCTATGGCTGTGTCTAATGTGCTTAAACATTTAAATGTAAATTTTAAGGGTATCAATGTCCTTGATGATGAATATTTAAGACAGGGTATTAAAGAATTTAGTGATTGGCCTACTATACCCCAGCTTTATGTTAAAAAAGAATTTATAGGTGGTTGTGATATTGTAAAAGAAATGTTTGAAAAAGGTGAATTAAAAAAACTTTTTGAAGATAAGAAAATTATATAACTTAGTTTTTTGTTATAAAAGCAATATCCGAATCTTTCAAGTTTCCTTTGTAGACTTTTATTTTGATGATTGAGTTCATTAATTTTATCTGTTCATTTTCAGTAAAAATTTTAGATGGTGAAATTTTTTTATCTTCTAAATTTTTTAAAAACTCATCAACATAAATATGTTCAATATTTTTATTATATTTATAATAGTTAGGGTATTTAAAATCCTCAATTATAAATAAACCTTTTTTTTTAAGTAATTTAAAAAAACTTTTTAATGAAATTAGTATATCATTCAAATTATGAGATCCGTCATCAATGATTACATCAAACTCTTTTATGTTAAATTTTGTCAATATTAAATTTAATGCTTTCTCTGCTGAAATTTTATTCTTTATATCAAGGCCAAATACGTGAATTTGTTTTGACTTATAAATAAAATTAGAAATATTTATATCAAAACAAAAAACATTTGAATTTGGAAAAAACTTTGCAAAGGCAGCTGCTGATGCACCAGAATAAGAACCTATTTCTAAAATATTTATTTTTTTATATTTAAAATCTATTAATTTATTTTGATAAAATTTGGAAAATCCATGACCAGTTGTTTTATTTTTTAAAAAAATATCAGCCTTATCGCTACCA